>Ga0265293_10001242_pt1 | contig 56467 bp, 41 predicted proteins | sample Munlanlewell138R_FD_192505 | JGI IMG/M metagenome (GOLD analysis project Ga0265293, IMG submission 192505) | Leachate microbial communities from a municipal landfill in Southern Ontario, Canada - Leachate well 138R | ecosystem: Engineered > Solid waste > Landfill > Unclassified | place: Canada... | reverse complement strand
GAACTTGTTAAAAATGAAAAAGGTATATGGGAATATAAAACAGAAGGACCACTCCCTTCTGAACTTTACAGTTACGCATTTTATGTGGACGGATTTCGTACTCTTGACCCTGCAAATGTTTTCATGATACGTGATGTGGCAACTGTTACCAGTCAGTTTATCATTGGTGATGGTCATGCAGATTACTATAAAGTTAAAGATGTGCCACACGGATCAGTTACAAGAAGATGGTATGACAGTCCAACTCTTAAAGAACAGCGCCGTATTACAATTTACACTCCTCCCGGTTATGAAAGCAGTAACGAGACCTATCCTGTATTCTATCTCCTTCATGGTTCAGGAGGTGATGAAGAGGCATGGATTGCTTTAGGTCGCTCCGCACAAATTATGGATAACTTGATTGCTCAGGGTAAGGCTAAACCTATGATTGTGGTAATGCCCAACGGACATACCCAGAATGCTTCTGCACCAGGCGAATCAAGTCGCGAGTACCACCCCGCCATGGGAGGGGGACCTCGTGAAGCTGTGGCTACAATGGAAGATAGTTTTGGAGATATAATCAACTTTGTTGAGAGCAATTACAGAGTTAAAAAGGATAAAGCCAACCGCGCTATAGCAGGGTTGTCTATGGGAGGAAGACACTCAGCAGCAATCTCTGCCCAGTATGAGAACACCTTCGATTATATTGGAGTATTTTCAGCTCCTCCAATTTCGGCAGTGAGGATTGCAGATGAAGCAGAGAGAGCAAAAGCCGTGGATGAGTTTGTAAAGAAGCTTGAAGTACAGCAGAAAAATGGTTTCAAGCTCTACTGGATAGCATGTGGAAACAGCGACTTTGTATATCAGGAGCTCCCATTCTGTTTTAAAAAAATGGATGAGATAGGATTTAAATATACTTACAGAGAAAGTGATGGAGGCCATATATGGAGAAACTGGCGTATCTACCTCACTGAGTTTGCTCCGATGCTGTTTAAATAGATCAATTTCTAATTTACATATCTGTTTTTAAATGCCGTATGACAATTATTTCATACGGCATTTTTGTGGTAAACAGATATAATTAACCGATATAAAATAAGCATATTAACCATAAGCACTGTTCCTAATTTCCAAAAAAGTGACTAACTTTGTTAGTTGATATAAAATTCCGGCATCCTTTTTTTATGATTGATATGGATTCCTCAAAGAAAGAAATAAAATGAAAAAATCACTGCTTTTCTCCTTAGTTATTCTACTGGCCGCACTTGTGACCAGTGTAGTTTTATTGACATCTGGAAACGATCCGGTAAAAACTGAGATTGAAAAGCCTCAGGTGCTTTCGATGACAGCCTCAGTTTCTATTCCTGAAAGAATGACATTTGCGGGTGAGGAGATTGTTTTCGACCGTTATGATAAACGAGAGAGAATGGACCGGGAGCTGAACAGTTTCACCTATTTCCACTCAACGACAATGCTGTTGATAAAGAGGGCAAACCGCGTTTTTCCTATTATTGAACCGATACTTAAGAGAGAAGGTATTCCTGATGATATGAAATATCTTGCAGTGATTGAAAGCAATCTTGATCACAGAGCAGTATCACCTGCCAGTGCGGTTGGTTTATGGCAGTTTATACAGACGGCTGGTCGTGAAAACGGACTTGAAATAAGATCTGAAGTAGATGAGAGGTATCATATAGAAAAATCAACTGTTGCTGCATGCAAGTATCTCAAAAATGCATATAGGAGATATGGGTCATGGAGTGCTGCTTCAATGTCTTATAACGGAGGACAGGGAAGAATTACAAATGAACTGAGAAATCAGAAAGCAGAAGATGCACTTGATTTGTGGCTGGTGGAGGAAACCACCCGTTATTACTACCGTATGCTTGCAATAAAACAGATCTTTGAGAATCCGCAGCAATATGGTTTTGTAATAAAACCGGAACATCTTTACAAGCCCATGGAGTTTAAAAAGGTAGATGTTACAAATACAATACCCGACCTTGTATCATTTGCCCGTGAACATGGTATTACTTATGCACAATTAAAGGATTTCAACTCTTGGCTAAGATCTGACAAGCTTAATAATGCTTCCGGGAAGAAGTACACTATACTTATTCCTACAGAGGAAGATCTGTACTATAAAAAAGGGAATAAACCCAAAGTACATAATCCTGCCTGGGTTGTCGACTGAATATAGAATATGACATCTGAAACAGAACTTATAAATGTGTACGGAGCTCGCGTACACAATCTTAAAAATATAGATGTAACAATCCCGCGTGACTCGCTGACGGTGGTTACCGGACTGAGTGGCAGTGGAAAATCATCTCTGGCTTTTGACACTATTTTTGCCGAAGGCCAGCGTCGTTATATAGAAACATTCTCAGCATATGCACGCGGTTTCTTAGGTAAACTTGAACGTCCCGATGTAGATAAGATTACAGGATTGAGCCCAGTAATCTCAATTGAACAAAAGACTACAAACAAGAACCCAAGATCGACTGTTGGAACCACAACTGAGATTTATGACTTCCTTCGTCTGCTGTATGCCCGTGCAGGGGAAGCCTATTCCTACATCACAGGCGAGAAGATGGTAAAATATACTGATGAACAGATTCTTGAACTAATTCTTGAGAAATATATCGGTAGGAAGATCTATATTCTTGCACCAGTTGTAAGGAACAGAAAAGGACACTACAAGGAACTATTTGAACAGATACGTAAAAAGGGTTATCTGAATGTGAGAGTAGACGGTGATATAAGGGAAATTCTACCCGGAATGAAAGTTGACCGCTACAAAAACCACAGCATAGAGATATTGATTGACAAGCTGGTGGTGTCAAATAAGTTTGAAGACAAGCTGAAAGCGAGTGTGAGAACAGCCATGAAGCAGGGAAACGGACTGATTCTTATATTGGATGTGGAAGCAGATGAGGTACGACATTATAGTCGCAGTTTAATGTGTCCCACTACAGGACTATCATACAGTGAGCCGGCCCCGCATAATTTCTCATTTAATTCGCCACAGGGAGCCTGCCCTCGCTGCAAGGGCCTTGGTGAACTGGATCAGGTGGATATTGAAAAGATAATACCTAATCCTGATCTAAGTATTGCAGCCGGTGGAATTGCTCCATTGGGTAAGGAGAAGAGCAATATGCTATTCTGGCAGATTGCTGCGATATGCGAAAAATATGGAGTAACCCTGAAAACAGCTATCAAAAACATTCCAGAGGAGGCTATTGATGAGATACTATATGGAACAAATGAGAGACTGAAAATAAAGAATGAGTCGCTTGGGAACTCCAACTACATGGTTTCTTACGAAGGAGTTACCAAATATATCGAGATGCAGCAGGAAGATGAAGCATCTGCTACTGCACAGAAATGGGCTGGACAGTTTATTACAACCTCAGTATGTCCGGAATGCAACGGTCAGCGCCTCAACAAGGAAGCCCTCCATTTTAAGATCAATAAAAAAAACATTGCAGAACTGGCCGATATGGATATACAGTCGCTTTACAACTGGTTTTCTGAATCCGTAACAGAAGTATCTGAAAAACAGAGATTGATTGTAAATGAGATAAAGAAAGAGATCTTGTCGCGATTACAGTTTCTGCTTGATGTGGGACTGGGCTACCTGTCCCTCTCACGTGCATCAGCATCACTATCGGGAGGTGAAAGTCAGCGTATCCGTCTTGCAACACAGATAGGATCTGAACTTGTAAATGTGCTTTACATTCTTGATGAACCAAGTATTGGACTACATCAGCGTGATAACCGCAGATTGATTGATTCACTGAAGAAACTGCGTGATACAGGCAATTCGGTTGTGGTGGTTGAGCATGACAAAGATATGATGCTGGCATCAGACTACATTGTTGATATGGGACCTTTTGCAGGCCGTAAAGGGGGAGAAGTAGTTTTTGCAGGCACCCCTGAAGAGATGCTGAAAAAGAATACCCTCACCTCAAATTACCTTAACGGCAAGCTTGAAATTGCTATTCCAAAAAACAGGAGAAAGGGAAACGGGAACTATCTAAAGATAATCGGTGCTTCGGGCAACAATCTGAAGAAGGTATCAGTAGCCCTTCCCCTGGGAACACTCACCTGTATAACCGGAGTATCGGGAAGCGGTAAATCCACACTTATAAATGACACACTTCAGCCAATACTTAGTCAGAAATTCTACAGGTCATTAAAAGACCCTCTACCATATGAGTCAGTAGAGGGAATAGAACATTTGGATAAAGTAGTCAGTGTTGACCAGTCGCCTATTGGCCGCACCCCCCGTTCTAACCCTGCTACTTATACCGGTGTATTCTCGGACATACGTAATCTTTTTGCCGGTATGCCGGAAGCAAAGATAAGAGGATATAAACCGGGAAGATTTTCATTTAATGTAAAGGGAGGCAGATGTGAAACATGCAAGGGCAACGGCTATAAAACAGTTGAAATGAATTTTCTGCCAGATGTAATGGTTCCATGTGAAAACTGCCACGGTAAGCGATATAACCGCGAGACACTGGAAGTACGATTCAAAGGGAAATCCATTGCCGATGTACTTGATATGACAATAAATGTAGCAGTTGAATTTTTCGAAAATGTGCCATCAATACTGCATAAGATAAAGGTATTGCAGGAAGTAGGATTAGGATACATAAAACTTGGTCAATCGTCCACAACCCTTTCAGGCGGAGAGAGTCAGCGTGTGAAACTTGCCACTGAACTTGCCAGGACCGATACAGGCAATACCATGTATGTTCTGGATGAACCGACAACCGGACTACATTTCGAAGATATCAGAGTATTATTAACTGTACTCAATAAACTTGTTGAAAAGGGTAACAGCGTAATAGTAATTGAGCACAATCTTGATATAATAAAATGTGCAGATTATATAATCGACCTGGGTCCCGAAGGAGGTGAAAGAGGTGGCTATATTCTTACAACCGGAACTCCTGAAGAGATAGTTAAAAATAGAGATAGCTATACTGCTGTTTACCTGAGAGAAGAGTTAGTGCAATAAAAATTCGGACAGAGTAAAAAAATTTTGTTCCAACGTGAACAATTATACAGACTCTTTGTTTACTATTTTGAAATCACTTGTTATTAAGAACAATTATAAATTAAGAAAATATAAAATAATGGCAAATATTACGTTTAAAGGCAACCCTGTGACTACGGTCGGAGAACTTCCTGTGAAGGGAAATACAGCTCCCGATTTTAGTTTAGTTGATGGCAAACTTAATGAAGTTAAACTTTCTGACTACAGAGGAAAAAATGTTGTACTCAACATTTTCCCAAGTCTGGATACCGGCACATGTGCTGCTTCAGTAAGACGTTTCAATAAAGAAGCTGCTGCTCTCAACAATACAGTGGTACTTGGAATATCTGCCGACCTGCCATTTGCAGCAGGAAGATTTTGCTCTGCAGAGGGCATAGAAAATGTAGTTACTCTTTCTAACTTCCGCGATGAATATTTCGGTAAAGATTATGGCCTTCTTATGACTGATGGCCCGCTGAAGGGACTACTTGCCCGAGCGGTAGTAGTTGTAAATCCGGAAGGGAAAGTAGTATATACAGAACTGGTTCCTGAGATTGCACAAGAGCCGGATTATAATTCTGCAATCAACTCGATAGTGTAGTTTGTTTCATGAAGATTGTGTTAACAAGGGAGGTCTGCGAAGTGATTCGCGGACCTTTCGCTTTTTAAATAGAAGCTGCAAAAATAAACAATCTTATTGAAATTAGTGTTTAAAATGCAAGAAACTAATTTAATATATGTAAATATGAAAAGAACATTAGGTCTTATTCTGATTATTGGAGCTATGGTACTGGGATATCTGGGTATAAGAGATCTTGGCTCAAGTTCAACTTCAGTGGATATTCTGGGCATTGAGTTAAGCGCAGAAGACAATAAAGCTAAAGAGATGGCCTATGTTAAGATTGGCCTTGGAGTTGTTGCTTTAATTGCAGGTGTTTATCTTTTTGGAAAAAAGAGCAAGTGACATGAATTGAGTAGTTAATCCTTTTAAACTAAGTTTCTTTTTCCTAAATTTGTACTTTCAATTACAGATAACACTTTCACCAATATATGGTAAAAAGAAAAAGGAAAAGAACTTCCCCGTCCAAAAAAAAACGCACTGACTGGCTTCATTTGTTTAAAAGTGAGCGTACTCAATTTATATTGGGAGTTATTGTAGCTTTTGTCGGAATCTTCATGCTTCTGGCAATTATATCATTCTTTTTTACCGGTGCTGCCGATCAGAGCAAGGTACTCAATGTATCTTTCTGGCAACTTATCCGATCATCTAACCTTGAGGTGGACAACTGGACAGGCGCAGGTGGTGCTTTTATAGCTGAAAGACTTGTAAACGACTGGTTCGGGTTATTCTCTTCACTAATACCAATCTTCTTTATTTATATTGGCCTGCGTATGATGCGGGTTTCAAAGTTTTCTTTTATTAAGGCTCTGTTTGCTACGGCATTTGGATTGATATGCGGATCCATTTCAAGTGCATTTATTCTTGACAATATACTTCCTGACTCACATGTAAAATGGGGAGGAGCCCACGGTATTGAGATTGAACGATTCCTGGAGAGCAGTATTGGTTGGCCAGGTATAATACTGCTGATAATTCTTTTTATAGTTATCATTGTTGTGACTGTTAGAAGAAGTAATATGCATAAAATTCAGCAGACGCTTGTGGATAACAAGCCTTCATTTTTGAAGTTTGAAGAATCTGTTGAATCAGAAGCAACTATTGAACCTGATTTGCCTGAAAAAGAAAATAAACCGGGCATTTTTTCAAAACTATTCAGTTCGATCAAAGAAAAGCTCTCTTCAAATAACGGTACCGACATAGAGGAAGAGACAAGTCCTGAAGAAGAGATAGAGGAACCAATTGAAACAGAGACAAAAACTCCTGAAAGCTTATCACCCAAATATGTGGTTAAGCAGGATGATGACTTTGAAATCATCGTTCCAAAAGATGATGAGACAGATTCTCTGCCTGCAGATGATGATAAAGAGAATAAAAGAGACCTCTCATTTATTACGAATGGAAACCAGGAGGCATATGACCCTAAAAAGGATCTTTCGATGTTTAAGTTTCCGACACTCGATCTTCTGAAGGTTTACAATACAGGTGACAGGGAGATAAATATGGCTGAGCAGAATGAGAATAAAGACAAAATCATCTCTACGCTCAGAAACTACGGAATCGAGATAACTTCGATAAAAGCAACAGTTGGACCAACCATCACACTATATGAGATTGTTCCACAGGCAGGTGTAAGAATATCCAAGATCAGGAATCTAGAAGATGATATTGCATTAAGTTTATCAGCACTTGGAATTCGTATTATTGCACCCATGCCAGGGAAAGGAACGGTTGGCATTGAGGTGCCAAACAAGGACCCTCAGATTGTATCTATGCATTCTGTTTTATCATCCAAGCGATATCAGGAGTGTAACTATGAGCTTCCTGTTGCATTAGGTAAAACAATTACCAACGAGGTTTTTATTTTTGACCTTACCAAGATGCCTCATCTACTGGTGGCAGGTGCTACTGGGCAGGGAAAATCGGTGGGACTAAACGCGATCATCACCTCTCTGCTATATAAAATGCATCCTGCTGAGATGAAGATGGTTCTGATAGACCCTAAGATGGTTGAGTTCAACATCTATTCTATTATAGAAAACCATTATCTTGCTAAACTTCCGGATGAAGATAAGCCTATAATCACAGATGTTTCAAAGGTGACACAGACTCTGAACTCACTTACAAAGGAGATGGATGATCGTTATGAGTTGCTCATGAAAGCTCATGTACGTGCTATCAGGGAGTACAATGAGAAATTTATAAACAGGAGGTTAAATCCAAACAATGGTCACAGATATCTGCCATATATTGTTGTGGTAATTGATGAGTTTGGTGACCTTATTATGACTGCCGGCAAAGAAATTGAGATGCCAATTGCCCGTATTGCACAAAAGGCACGAGCTGTTGGTATACATATGATTATAGCCACACAGAGACCTACAACAAATATTATAACCGGTACAATCAAGGCTAACTTCCCTGCCAGGATGGCTTTCCGTGTAACATCGCAAATCGACTCCCGCACTATACTCGACATGAGTGGTGCCAACCAGCTTATTGGACGAGGTGATATGCTTTTCTCACAGGGAAGTACGCTGACACGTATTCAGTGCGCATTTGTGGATACACCTGAGCTGGATGATATAACTAAATACATAGGAAAACAACAGGGCTATGATGCTGCTTATCCTCTGCCTGAAGTGATCTCGGATGCAGAAGCAGCTCCAGGTGCTGTTGATTTGAACGATAGGGATGTGCTGTTTGAAGAGGCGGCTAGATTAATTGTTGTACATCAGCAAGGATCAACTTCACTTATTCAGCGTAAGTTCTCGATTGGGTATAACCGTGCCGGCCGACTAATGGATCAACTGGAAGCAGCCGGAATTGTGGGCGGGGCACAGGGCAGTAAACCGCGTGAAGTATTTATTCAGGACGAGTATTCACTTGAAAAGCTGCTTGATTCATTGAATTAATGCTTAATTGATATTAAACCGAAAACTGATTCTCCTGTCAGTATTGTACATTTATATAATTATGAATTGTGTATAAAAGACTGACTAAATAATTAATATTATTCATATGAAACGTTTAGCATCAATACTTCTGGTTTTATCAATTACAGTAATCGCCATTGCGCAAGACTCATCACAGTCAAGAGCTATACTTGATAAAACTCACTCAGCATACATGCTGTCTGATGGTATTAAATTATCGTTCACCTCTGCTATGGGTGAGGCTGGATCAAATGATTTTGATTCTCAAAAAGGGGAAGCATTCATTAAAGGTAACAAGTTCAGACTTGAGATGGAAGATATGATTATATGGTTTGACGGAACTACTCAATGGGTACTACTTAAAGATGTTGATGAAGTAAATATAAGCAACCCTACAGAGAGTGAACTGGCCACTGTTAGTCCTGTAGCACTTTTAAGTATATATAAAGAGGGATATACATTGAAAGCACCTGTAACAAAAACTGTTAACGGAAAGAGCGTGTATTCGATAGATATGAACCCAATTGCAGTAAACAGTGATATAAAGTCGATATCAGTCGCAGTTGACAAAACCAACAATCGTCTTGTTCAGGTAATTTTAACCATGAGTAATGATTTGCTTACCAAGATAGATATCACAGACTACAATGATAACTTCAAGTATAACGACAGTGAGTTTACTTTCAATAAAAACAATCATCCCGGTGTTGAAATTGTGGATCTCAGGTAGTTGATTTCCACTATATATTTTCCATTTAATATAAATAGATTAATGTAATATCTGTTTCAGATATAATGGAATAGTAGTATCTTTGAGATAAATAAACTATCAAAATAAAGAAATTAATATGAATGAAAAAGTTCGTGTACTGATCCTGGGATCAGGACCGGCAGGTTATACTGCGGCTATTTATGCTGCAAGAGCAAACCTGAACCCTGTACTTTATGAGGGTCTGGAACCTGGTGGTCAGCTAACAACCACAACTGAGGTAGAAAACTATCCAGGTTACCCTGATGGTGTAACAGGCCCGGCCATGATGGAGGACTTCAAAAAGCAGGCTATTAAATATGGTGCTAAAGTATTACCAGGGAGAGCAACTGCTGTTGATTTCTCGACACGTCCTCTGAAGGTGACTATTGATAACGAAAAGGTTATTGAAACTGATACTGTTATAATTTCCACAGGTGCTACTGCAAAGTATCTGGGACTAGAAGATGAGACTAAATATGCAGGTCAGGGTGTATCTGCATGCGCTACTTGTGACGGTTTCTTTTACAGAAAGAAAAAGGTTGCAGTTGTAGGTGGTGGCGACACTGCATGTGAAGAGGCTACTTACCTCTCAGGTCTTGCTGACAAGGTTTATATGATTGTTCGAAAACCATATCTGCGCGCTTCTCAGATTATGCAGGACAGAGTGATGAATAATCCAAAGATTGAAATATTGTTTGAGCATAATGCAGTAGGTCTGTTTGGAGATAATGGCGTTGAAGGAGTTCATCTTGTTAAAAGGATGGGTGAAGCAGATGAGGAAAAGGTGGATATAGCAGTTGATGGATTTTTCCTGGCCATTGGTCACAAACCTAATACAGAGATTTTCAAAGATTATATCGAACTCGATAATGTTGGGTACATTAAAACTGAGCATCCATACACAAGAACAAATGTTGAAGGAGTATTTGCTTGTGGTGATGTGGCAGATCCTATATATCGTCAGGCAGTTACTGCAGCAGGAACGGGTTGCCGTGCAGCTATGGATGCAGAACGTTATCTGAGCGAAAAAGGTTTATAATACTCACTTGTTGAGAAAAACATAAATTATTGGTGCCTCCGGCTTAATTAGTCGGAGGCATTTTTTTATACCTGAGTCTATACCTTAATTACACACTTTTTAAATGACAATCTGTGTTAAATATGGATTAATTGAGAAGAGCCGCAATTATAAAACTATTCTCGATACAAGTATCTTTAATTAAATAAGATATAACCATAATTATTATTAATATTATTTATTAATTATGCCTTTTATACTCATTCCATTTTATTAATAAAAATATTTATTTTACTTTTGTGTTTATATATTTAATTTATTAGTCCTATTTTTTAAATTCTCATTATTTATTAAGTTGGATATATAAATTTATATACTAATTTAATTGATTAATCAACTAGTAATTAACTAAAAACGCGAGAATGAAATGAAAAAATGCAAACAATTAGGCTACAGAAGCTTTGTTACTCTTATTTTGAGCTTCTTCGCCTTAACAATCTCTGCACAAACAGTTACCGTGAGTGGTAATATTACCGATGATACCGGCTTCGAAGTTATCGGGGCGACAGTTATCGTTGAAGGTGATGCGACTCGTGGTACTGTTACCGACATTGACGGTAATTATACCCTAACTGATGTGCCGGCAAGTGGAAACCTGCAAATCAGTTATGTTGGTATGAGAACACAGGTAGTTCCGGTTAATGGCAGAACAACAATCGACATTGTTCTGGCAACAGACACAGAACTTCTGGACGAGGTAGTAGTGGTAGGTTACGGTACTCAGAAAAAAGTGAACGTTACCGGATCTGTATCTGCTATCGACTCAAAATCATTAGAATCAAGACCTGTACAGAATGTATCCCAGGCTCTTCAAGGTGTTATACCGGGATTGAACTTGACACAATCCAGTGGAGTTGGTGGAACACTTGACAGCCAGATGTCTATTAATATTCGTGGAGCAGGTACAATTGGAAGTGGCTCCAACTCATCACCTCTTATTTTAATTGATGGTGTAGAAGGAAACATTAATGCAATCAACCCTGCTGATATTGAGAGTATCTCTGTACTGAAAGATGCTGCATCTTCATCTATTTATGGTGCACGTGCAGCTTTTGGTGTTATTCTTGTAACGACTAAATCAGGTAAGAGCGGGAAGCCAAGTATTTCATATCAGGCTAATATCCGTTTTTCAGATGCTAATCAGGTACCTAAGATGCTTGATTCATACAGATTTGCTCAGTACTTCAACGAAGCTGCAATAAATTCGGGACAGGGAGCTATTTTCTCTGAAGAGGCACTGCAGAACATACTTGACTATCAGGCTTACCAGAATGGAACATTCACAGGTGAGCTGACTGACAGAAACAGAGATGCCGTAATGTATGGAACTACTGCAGGAAGCAATAACAGATGGCTTCTGTACGGTGGTGCTAATGCAAACACTGACTGGTTTGCTGAAATGTATCGTGACTGGGTACCATCACAGGAACACAATATGAGTGTTAGTGGTGGTAGTGATAAAATAACGTATTTAATAAGTGGGAACTTCCTTGATCAGAATGGGTTGATTCGTCATGGAAAAGACAATTTCAACCGTTATTCTATAAATGGAAAGATATCTGCAGAACTTGCAGATTGGGTAACTCTGAATTACAGCAGTCGTTGGGTACGTGAAGAGTATTCAAGACCTTCTTATATGACTGGTCTGTTCTTCCATAACATTGCAAGACGTTGGCCTACAAACCCTGTAATTGACCCTAATGGTCACTATCATGAAGGTAATGAAATCCTTCAGATGAGAGATGGTGGTGTTGATAAAAGCGAGAAAGATTATCTGTACCAGCAGCTACAGTTTGTATTTGAACCTGTAAAAGACTGGTATATCAGAGCAGAAGGTAACTACAATACAATCAATCGTTTTAACCACTGGGATGTATTGCCTATTTATGGATATGACACAAACAATCAGCCATTTGCTGCTCCATGGCAAGGTGGTGACGCAGGCAAATCCAACATTTATGAAGGTGCTACTAAAGACAACTTCGCTTCTGTAAATGTATACTCAGACTACACTTTTTCTCTTGCTGATGCTCACACATTCACTGTAATGGGTGGTACAAATATCGACTTGATGAAAACAAGAAACCTGGGTGGTTCAAAACAGGACTTAATAACTCCTCTGGTTCCAACACTTAATACTGCTACCAATCCGACACCAAGTATCTCTGGCGGGTACGGACACTGGGCAAATCTTGGTTTCTTCAGCAGATTAAACTATAACTACAAAGAAAAATATCTTTTCGAAGCTAACGTAAGACGTGACGGATCTTCAAGATTCGTTGGTGATAAGAGATGGGGTACTTTCCCTTCATTCTCTGTTGGATGGAATATGGCTCATGAAGATTTCTTCGCTCCACTTGCTGACAAAATAAGCATGTTTAAACTAAGAGCATCTTGGGGTCAGCTTGGAAATATGAATACAAGCAGTTGGTATCCATTCTTCCTGTCAATGCCTGTTAGTTCAAGTGCAGGTAATTGGTTAGTTGATGGCAGAAAACCAAACATCTCTTCTGCTCCTGGAATTGTAAGCTCATTAATGACATGGGAAACTATTCAGTCTTGGAACCTTGGTTTGGACTGGAACTCACTCAATGGACGTTTTACAGGTGCATTTGATGTCTTTAACCGTACAACAAAGGATATGATTGGACCTGCACCAGAATTGTCTTCTATCTTAGGTACAGGCGTTCCAAGAGTTAACAACGCAGACATGGAGTCTTACGGTTGGGAGCTTGAGGTTAACTGGAGAGATATGATCCAGGATTTCTCATATGGTGTGAAGCTTGTACTTTCTGATGACCAGCAAAGAATTACTCGTTATCCAAACGATACTTATAGCTTAAGTACATGGTATAACGGTCGTATGAACGGTGAAATATGGGGTTATACAACAGAAGGAATTGCAAAATCTGATGCAGAGATGCAAGCCCACTTAGAAAACAACAGACCTGTATGGCGAAGTAACTGGGCTGCTGGTGATGTTATGTATAAAGACCTGAATGGTGATGGTGTTGTAAACAATGGAGCTAACACTCTTGATGATCATGGAGATATGACCATAATTGGCAACAGCATTCCTCGCTATAAGTTTGGTGTTACTCTTGATGCAGCATGGAAAGGAATCGACTTAAGAGTATTCTTCCAGGGAGTAGGAAAAAGAGACTATATGCTTGGCGGACCATATTTCTGGGGTGCTTCAGGAGGTATGTGGCAATCAACCGCCTTCGAAGAGCATTGGGATTTCTTCCGTGACGAAGACAACCCTCTTGGAGCAAACTTAGATGCATATTATCCAAGACCACTTTTCTCAGGCGAAGGAAAGAACCAGTACACACAAACAAGATATCTGCAGAATGCAGCATATCTGAGACTTAAGAATATTCAACTAGGATATACCTTACCAAGCAGTATTGTTAATAAAGCTGGTATGCAGAATGTACGTTTTTATATCTCAGGTGATAACCTTTTGACTTTATCAGAGATTACAGGTGTATTTGATCCTGAACTCCTTGGTGGAGACTGGGGTAACGGTAAACTATACCCACTTAGCAAGGTTATTTCTGTTGGTTTGAATATTAACTTTTAATCAATAACAACAATAAGATGAATACTATATATAAACATTTTTTATTAATTATTGGAGTATTGGTTCTATCTCTCACTTCTTGTGAGGACTTCCTGGACAGAGAGCCTCTGGACCAGGTTGGACCAAACCAATTCCTCAGTTCTGAAAGCGATCTTGCTTCATTTCCCATTAACTATTACTCTTCTTTGTTCAGCACTCATGGTGGATGGAGCACAGGTATAGGCCGTTTGGATGACCACACTGACAATCAGGCTACATCAAATCCTAATCTTGGTTTATATGAACCGGGAAACCGTTTGGTTCCACAAAATGGTGACTTAGGTTTTGGAAATATCAGGGCATTTAACTTCTTCCTTCAGGAGGTGTTACCAAAAAGAACTGACAATGCACTTTCAGGAAACACACTGATGATAGATCACTATATTGGTGAAGTATATATGCTAAGAGCAATGGCTTATTTTGACAGACTAAAAACCTATGGTGACTTCCCAATTGTAACCACAGTTCTTCCTGATCAGGAGGAGATTCTGGTTGCAGCAGCTGAACGTAAGCCACGTAATCTTGTTGCACGTCAAATAATTTCTGACCTGGACTCTGCAATATTACTTATGCAGAATGGTGTATCGAATAAAACAAGACTCACCAAAGATGCAGCACTCTTAGCTAAATCAAGAGTAGCACTTTATGAAGCATCTTTCCTTAATTATCACAGAGGCACACCACGTGTACCGGGTGAAGCAGGCTGGCCGGGTGCTTCTATGAGCTACAACAGCGGTTTCTCAATCAATCTTGATAGTGAGATCGACTGGTTCCTGGATCAAGCTATGGATGCAGCAAAACAGGTCGCAGATAAAATTGAGTTAACAGCTAACTCTGGTGTATTAAATCCTCCTTCAAGAGCAGAATTTGCAGGATGGAATCCATATTTTGACATGTTCTCTTCAAGAGACATGGGTAAATTCGATGAAATATTATTCTGGCGTCAATATGATCTTTCACTTTCTATTACACATGGTGTAACTATATATATTGAAAGAGGAGCAAATACAGGATTAACAAAAGGTTTTGTTGATGGCTTCCTGATGAAAAACGGTCTGCCTATCTATGCACAAGGTTCAGAATACAAAGGAGATACATTCATCACTGATCTGAAAGAGAATCGTGATGAGCGTCTTCAGCTTTTCCTTTTTGATGAAGATGATCCAGTACACATTAAGAGTGATTCAGCCATCTTTACTGCACCGCTGATTATCAACCTTCAGGAGGTTAGAGACGTTACAGGTTACAGATCAAGAAAATTCATGAACTATGATCCTTCTGAAGCACCGGGTTCTGATTTGACAGCAACTGCAGGTTCTCCAATCTTCCGTGCTGCAGAAGCTTATCTGAACTATATAGAGGCTTCTTACATGAAGAAAGGAACTATTGATGCTGTTGCAGACAGATACTGGAGAGCTTTGAGAACAAGAGCCGGTGTTGATGCTGATTACAATAAAACTATTACTGCTACAGATATGAGTATTGAGGCTCTGGGTGACTGGGGTGCATATTCAGGTGGTACTTTGGTTGATCCTACTCTTTATAACATCCGTCGTGAACGCAGAAATGAATATCTGAGTGAAGGTATTCGTTATGATGACCTTATCAGATGGAGAGCTATGGATCAGGTTAAAAACTATATAATTGAAGGATTCAATTTATGGGATGAGGCATATAAGAACTCTATCTATACAGATCCTAAACCAGGTGAAGTGACAAGTGCAGGATTGGTTGATGATGGTAGTTCAGATGCTAATGTTTCAAGTAGAGACTTAAGTAAATATCTGCGTCCATATCAGATTCTGAATTCATCTACAAATACAATATTTAATGGTTACAACTGGTCGGAAGCCAATTATCTGGCACCAATACCATTTAGACAGATGCAGCTTGCCTCACCTGATGGAACAGCAGATAATTCAAATCTGTATCAGAATCCATATTGGCCGGCACAACCAAATGCTAAGGCAGAAAGATAATTTGGATTTACATCCATGACATAAAGAAGGGCCGCTCCTGTGAGCGGCCTTTTTTTTACCCTGTTTTCTCGAACAATATTTTAAATAAGTGAAAAATATAGCTATTTTTGTTACAGCAACACAAAAAAACCACTCTTATGAAAAAAATTCTTATACTATCATTACTACTATTATCTCAAATGGTGGCGTCTGCACAACAACTGGAAGGTGTGTATAAAAACGGGAACGACTCGATAATTTTCATGGGAGATAAGGTTTCATTCAGAATTACAGGTTTTGCGGGACTATCCACAGTTCAGGTTGGCGAAGGAAGTTATGAATTAATTGAAAATTTCATGCTTATAAATACGACTGACTATCCCGGACATAAAACATCCTATTCATCGCAGGATGCAATTAGCGAGGATACGTGCAGAGTAAGAGTGGTAAGTATTGACAATTACCCTGTTCAGGGTATTCTTGTGGAATCTAAAAACAGCTCAGGTAAAGTTTTGAATGCCGGTGTTACAGATAGCAATGGAAGTGTAATATTTACTGATTTTGATAAAATAGGCAAGATAACAGCCTTTGCAATGGGATATCACCCTATTACATTTGATTTTAGTATGGGTAAGGATTATATTATAAAAATTGCCGAGAATGATATTATTGAAAACAGGACTGTTGCTTTCAGAATAAATATAATAGATGATAAATCATTCTCCATTTTACTACTTTCCGATGATTTGAAAACTAATAAAGATTTGGAGAAAGAGCTTACTAAACTAAACAAACGAGCCAGTAAATCAAATTTAATTGAGAAAAGATTCACTAAAGAACTCCCAATTTTTATAAGATAGTTACTGGCTATTAGTTGCTTTTCTGATTAATTGTTTCAGTTGAAAATGTATATCAGAGCCTGTGTTAAGACAACTTTTGTCTCACGATAGCAGAAATGGTTCCACCATCAGCTTTTCCACCAAGTTCTTTTGTGGCTATACCCATAACTCTTCCCATATCTTTCATAGTGGAAGCACCTGTGTCGGCAATTATTCTCATGACTTCTGCCTCTATTTCTTCTTTTGAAAGCTGTTTAGGTAAATATTCCTGGATAACCTTCATCTGCTCAATCTCAGTTTCTGCCAGATCTTCCCTACCCTGCTCTTTATATATTTCAGCACTCTCCTTGCGTTGTTTTACCATCTTTTGAAGAATAGCTATTGCTTTATCATCTGCAAGTTCATCTGCTGCACCTTTAGCAGTCTTAGCTTCCAGAAACTCTTTCTTTACCCCTCTTAATGCATCAAGACGGACCTTATCTTTAGCCAGCATTGCTTTTTTTATCTCTTCTGTGATAGTATCGAATAGTGTCATAACAGTTATCTTTTTTCAAATGATTTTAAATGTATTTGTACCTGAATTATAAAATATAAAATTCATCTCTTAGTCGAACAGAGTAGCCGACTGGTTAAGTTTATCTATATGATATGTTCTGGGATTAAAAGTTCTATCCCTTTTAAATACCGGGTTCTTCTCCAAAGCCTCCAGAATCTTATCATCGTCCAGCTCCTCTAAAGTAAGTATAAATGGCTCCTGTCTGTAATTGTTTGCTGAAAGAGTTTCCAATCCGGCTTTTCCATAATACTTCTCAATAAGCTCCTTATCTTTGATCTCGCGTTTTCGCTCTTCATCTTCCTGAATCTTACGCTGTAGCTCATCAGCTTTACTCTCTTCCAGTTTAATCTCTTCTATACCGGGAACATTATTAATTGAGAATCCAGTCGCCAGCAGCGTCACCTTAACCTCTTTATCCAGTGATTCATCAACTGCAGCACCCCAGATTACTTCAATATCATTACTGAATTTTGACATAAAATCATGAAGTGCATTCATCTCTTCCATCATCAAAGGATTTTCTTCTCCAAAGCAGAGATTTATCAATATTTTCTTAGAGTTGAAAACATCGTTATTGTTGAGCAGAGGAGAGTGCAGAGCGTCTTTTATAGCCTCATTAATACGGTCACTTCCTGTTCCTTTTCCACTACTCATTATGGCCACTCCACCATCTTTTAATGTAGTATTTACATCAGCAAAGTCGAGATTAACATGACCATGTACAGTGATGATTTCCGCAATGCTCTTTGCAGCAGTGGTAAGAGTATCATCAGCTTTGGCAAATGCATTAAGTACAGTAAGATCACTATATATATCACGCAGACGTTCGTTGTTTATTACAAGCAAAGCATCTACATTCTTGGCAATCTCTTCTACACCTTTTAGAGCCTGAACAATTTTTCTGGATCCTTCGAACACAAAAGGTATAGTAACAATTCCTACTGTAAGAATACCTAACTCTTTGGCTACACGGGCAATTACAGGGGCTGCTCCAGTTCCGGTTCCACCACCCATTCCCGCAGTAATAAATACCATGCGTGTACCATCGTTAAGCAGATCTTCAATCAGATCCACACTCTCTTCAGCGGCTTTTCTGGCGATTTCAGGTTTGTTCCCGGCACCTAATCCACCGGTTGTAGTTGTACCTAACTGAACTTTTACAGGTACCGGAGATTCCATCAAAGCCTGATTATCTGTATTACATAATGCAAATGAGACATTATGAATACCTTCTCTGAACATATGATTTACGGCGTTACCGCCACCTCCACCAACACCAATTACTTTAATAATTGCGTCTGTATGACTCTCTATTTGAAAATCTAATAAATCGTAATCCATCAATGTGTACCTTTTAATTATTCATCCTCATCAGAAAACATATTCTCAAACATATCGCCGAATTTTGAAAAGAGACCCGGTTTTTGAGTTTTCTTGGTCTTCTTCACTGCTTTTGCAGTTTCTCTATACTCTTTTTTCTCACTTTCTTTAGAGAATTCCTCTTCGTCATATTCATTATAAACATGGCGATCCTCATAGTGACAGCTCTCTTTACCAAACAACAACATCCCTAAAACCTGAGTAAATGAGGGGTCGTTGATAAGTTCAGAAGCATTATTTATAAAAGTTTTTTTAGCTGTTGCTTTCCTTACAGGCATCTTGAACTTGTGAGTCAAGTAATCAGTCATATTCTTTAATTGTGATGCGCCCCCCGTAATTATCATTCCGGAACCCAGTTCATTCTCGAGACCTGAAAGTCTGATCTGCTCTTTAAGGTTTGCAGAAATTTCATCAAGACGTAATCCAATCACCCTGTTGAGCTCTGTTAGATCTACATCAGGCTTTGAAGAGAATGGTGATGTAAAAAAAGGACTTTCGTGATTCTCATATGCTTTTCCGAACTTAATTTTTAATTGCTCTGCGTCATTTTCAGTTATATTCAACGCACATATATCTTTAGTGATATTCTTACCACCAAAAGGAATCACAACCATCCTCTTTAAAATCCCATTTTTATATATTGATAGAGTGGTAGTGCCTGCACCGAAATCAACAAATGCACAACCCAGCTCTTTCTCTTCATCGTTCAATGCTATAGCAGCTGACGCTAGAGCACCTATAACATATCCGGCAATTGGGAGTTTAGCTTTATCACTAAAGCTTTTCTCAATATTAGACAGTAAATTGGGTCTGCCTGTTACAATCCTGTAAGCTGCTTCTATTTGCGTACCAGCAACACCTACTGGGTTAAGTTCCTGCTTACCATCAATATAATATTCAACATCTGCGACAGCATAATTTCTTTTCAGATCGGGAGTAAATTTCTCGGCAGACTCCTGTAACTGTTTGATCACTTCTTCGGACACTATTCCACCGGTAGAGAGCTGTTTTGTGTCCCTGACCTCCATAGTATGCAGTGACTGTCCGTTAAGAGAAACATATACTTTACCTATTTTTTGATCTATACTGTTTTCAAGCATAGTCATTAATTTCCTGACACTTGCTCCGGTTTCTTCAATGTTGTAAACCATACCTCTGCGTATTGAGTTGCCAGAATCAATGGTTTTACTTTCGAGTATTGAAAAAACATTATTGTCGTTCCTGCGAGCAACAACACCTTTTATTTTATATGTTCCCAGATCTATTACAGCTATAAATTCTGATTGCGTCATATATTGGCTATATTTTTTTTGTTGTGATTATTACTATTTTCTGGTGCACACAACTTGATTTTCATACTTTAAATTAATTTCGGAATAACGGTTCCATCCAACAACATTTAATCCTCCATCAACGAAACGAGCGAATTTATCCAACTTGGAGTGATAATCATCAATATCTCCCATAATTATCTTAAAATCACCAGCTCTGGGAATTAATACCACTTCGTTATCACTCCTAACCACTATCTGTTCGATCCACGCATCCCATTCGGAATTATTCCTAAGGAACATTGCAAAATCATACAGTTCGTTTTGAGCAAATTCCTCATCTATTACACCAGTTGCAATTGGCACATAAACAGCAAAACTAGAAGAGACGGGCATTATCTTTCGATCCTTATCTACATAAAAATTTCCTTTTATATCTGAAACTACTCTAAGAATTGGTTCTCTCTGTCGTATTGTTGCTACAATTGTAGAACTTGAAGTAATAAATACATCAGCAGATTCAATTAGTCTGTTGCCAAGAATTGTATCACGAATAGCCAGTGTATTTATCTCTTTAAAAGGTTTCCCTACCGGATAAAGTTTATACTTCTTCACTAAATCCTCTACTTCTCTGGCTGTTACAAACTGGGTTTGTGTACTATCTTTTACAATAACAACAAACTCTTCACAAACACTGTTGTGTGATGATTCCCTGAAATAGTCAGCTGAAAATATCAGGTAACCAACAACTGCCAGAGCAATGAATATGACAAGGATTTTCTTCACTATCGTTTTATTTTTCTATACAAAGATAAATCTTGAAGTTCAATATACTACTAATTTAAATAAGATTATACCTTACTCAAATACCTATCTCTTAATATTTTTTCTATTTCGGGCACCAAACGGTCGATATCTCCTGCACCAAATGTAACAAAGACTTCCATAGGCTTATTCTTAATCAGTTCAGGAAGTTCATTTTTACTACAAAGCAGTTTCTCAGCTGTTGTTATCTTCTCAAATATTATTTGAGAGGTAACTCCTTCGAGAGGTAATTCTCTGGCAGGATAAATATCCAGTAATATAACATCTTCCAGAAGTGAGAGACTAGAGGCAAATTCATTTGCAAAATCACGTGTCCGGGAATAAAGGTGTGGTTGAAAAACAGCTGTTACCTTTTTGTTCGGGTAGAGTGATTTTATCGATTCTATAGCTGCCTTAAGTTCATTCGGATGGTGTGCATAATCATCGATATATACTATCTGATTACTTTTTATCCTGTAATCGAAACGTCTTCTTACACCTTCAAAAGAGCTCATTGCACGACGAATCTCTTCTGCTGTTACTCCACTTAGCTGAGCTGCTGCAATGGCTGCTATACCATTTTCAATATTTATCCTTACCGGCACTCCAAGTGAGATATCTTGAATATTCTCAATTGGCGAAACGAGATCAAAAACTGTTTCTCCATTTCCCGATCTGATATTCTCTGCATGGAAGTCACCCTCATTTTCTGAATATGTCCATACTTTCACTCTATCGTTTACATTTGGTGTAACGGCTACTCCTTTTTTAAGAATAAGATGTCCACCAGGTTTTATAAGTGATGTAAATTTCTCGAAGCTCTCTCTGTAAGATTGTTCATCACCATAAATATCCAGATGGTCCGGATCGGCTGATGTAATAATTGCAATTTCAGGTGTGAGCCAGTGAAAAGATCTGTCATATTCATCAGCTTCAGCAACAGTTACATTACTTTTACCGGAAAGCAGCAGGTTGGTATCATAGTTTTTGAGTATCCCGCCTAAAAATGCATTACAATCCACATGTGATTGACGAAAGAGGTGGGCTGTCATACTTGACACTGTTGTCTTTCCGTGAGTACCAGCAATACAGATAGCCTTACTGGACCTGGTTATTTCACCTAAAAGCTGAGCACGTTTAATTACCTTAAAACCATTATCCTTAAACCAGTTTAATTCGCTATGTGATGCCGGAACAGCAGGTGTGAAAACAATCAGGGTGTCATTCTTATCTTTAAAATGATCTGGAATCTGAGTTATGGAGTCTTCGTAATGAACTAAAGCACCCTCTTTTGAAAGAGTTTCGGTGAGTAGTGTTTCCGTACGATCATAACCTCCCACTTTTTTATTTTTTGAAAGAAAATAGCGGGCAAGATTACTCATGCCTATCCCACCTATCCCTATAAAATATATATTATTATACTCCATTTTTATATCTTCACTTTTCAAAATATTTCTTCTCTGAGTTTACTCTTTTTGCATTAAAGAGATCAAAGTTGTTTATCAAATTCCTAAATCAGTTTTTCAATCTCATCAACAATTCTTTCTGCAGAATTGTGCTGTGCCAGTTGAATAATGTTTTCACTTAACTTTTTCAGCTCATCGTCATTTCTAACCATTTCCAGTGCAAAATCAAACAGCAGTTTTGGAGCCAGGGCATCTGATATCATTACGGCAGCTTCCTTATTTACCAATGCTTGTGCATTCTTTGTCTGATGATCTTCTGCCACATTTGGTGACGGTACAAGAATCACAGCTTTGCCAAGTAGACTGAACTCGGAAATAGAACCAGCTCCTGCACGAGATATTATTAAATCCGCTACAGAATAGGCGTAATCCATACGAGATATAAAATCCATCAGATGGATATTGTGAGGTATTTTACCTTCGGTCTGCAGTTTCTGCATATCTTTAAAGTAATACTTACCACACTGCCATAAAACCTGTACATTTTCATCTTTTCTCAATTTATCGAGAGCTGAAACAATGCTTTTGTTTAATGTTGCTGCACCAAGGCTTCCTCCTAACATTAAGATTGTTCGCTTCTTTGGATCAAGATTGAAGTGCTCATAACCTTTCTTGCGATTCTCAGCAGAAACGATTAAATCCTGACGACAGGGATTTCCTGTGAGTACAATCTTATCCTTTGGGAAATAGCTCTCCATTCCTTCATATGCAACACAAATGACTGAAGCTTTTTTTGCAAGCATTTTATTGGTTATTCCTGCATATGAATTTTGCTCCTGAATAAGTGTTGGAATACCTTTGGCAGAGGCTGCCTTAAGAATGGGGCCACTTGCGTAACCTCCTACACCTATAGCGATATCAGGCTTAAATTCATTAATGATACCACGAGCTTTATTCATACTTTTTATCAGTTTTGCAGCAACACTGATATTTTTAATCATATTCTTCCTGTCGAACCCTGCAACAGGAAGACCTATAATCCTGTATCCGGCAGCGGGTACACGTTCCATTTCCATGCGATCCTCTGCTCCCACAAACAATATTTCACTATCGGGCCAACGCTTTCTGATTGCATTTGCTATAGATATAGCAGGAAAAATATGTCCTCCTGTTCCGCCACCACTTACTATAAACTTCTTCATACCTGATAGATTTCAAATTCCACTTTATCTTCAAGACCGTTTACTGAAACATCCTCCGGGTTAGATGAATCTTTATTATCATCACCGTCTATTCCGCCAACTTCATTGCTTTTGTCATCACTATCCACCGAGTCTCCTTCTTTCTTTTTACTTATACCAAAACGGTCTGCACTAAGGATAAGTCCAAAATAAGCACAAGTTATTAAAGTTGATGTCCCTCCACGGCTTATTAAAGGAAGAGGCTGACCGGTTACCGGAATCAGGTTGACCGCAACTGCCATATTAATAAATGCCTGTATAGACAGCATCAGAGCTGATCCCATTACAAGATATTTTGGAAATAATTTTTCTGTCTTCCTCGCTATTATACCTCCTCGTATCAGTATAACCAGGTATAGTAGTAAAACAAACATACCACCCAGAAGTCCCATCTCTTCAATTATAATAGCATATATAAAATCGGAATAAGCTTGTGGTAAGAAATCTCTTTCTGTACTATTGCCAGGGAAAACTCCAAATACCCCCCCATTAGATATTGCTATTTTTGCATGTGCTACCTGATAATTTTCGTCTGTAATAGTAAAGTATTCCTCTTCCGTCATCTCTTTTGCTTCTCCAAAATGAGTGATACGATTTTGCCATGTACCTAAACGATTGAGGGGACCTGAGTCGGTCCAGCTCTCAGGAATGATATTAAGTAACAATACAAACAAAAGGATGATTGCAATACCGACGCCAGCTACTTTAAGAAGTCTAGTAATCTTTACATTTCCAATAAACATCAGAAGATAGCATACACCAAAGAGCAGTACAGCTGTTGATAAGTTATCCACTGCAATTATTCCGCATACTACAATCATCAGACCAATCATCCACTTAAAGAGTATTCCATCATTGTGTCCATTCTGTTTACTTAACAGAAATGCAATGGTACCCATGAGTGAAATCTTTGCAATCTCAGAGGGTTGAATTGTGAATCCCATTATTGATATCCATCTGTCGGCGTTATTTACACTCTCTCCTATAAATGGAGTGAGAATAAGCAACACAATTGCTCCCAACAGCACAAATATAAGTGATGAGAAAAATCTATATGGAATATTATGTATAAGCAAAATGATTCCAACGCCCCCTATTAAAAACATTGTGTGACGCAGGATGGGACCAAATTGATTTTGCTGTCGGTACACAATTGTACTTGTAGCACTAAAAATTTCGATCAGTGAAATAATACAGAGTATTATAAATACAGACCAGATAACCTTATCCCCTTTGAATATCTTGTGCCCGAATTCGACCAGCGTAGATCCGGACGTTTTAACCTCTTCGATAGGTTCTGTCGGGTTGTCTGTGTAGTTTTTATTATCGAGCATAATTACAATTTTTCAGATTCGTAGAATTATTTCCTAAACATTATAAGTTCCTTACACATTCTTTAAACTGATCTCCTCTATCTTCATAATTTTTAAAGAGATCGAAACTTGCACAGCATGGAGAAAGCAAAACGACATCTCCTTTTTGAGCAAGTTTGTAAGCCAGATCTACAGCTTCTTTCATTGAACTTGCATCTCTTATTTCTTCAACTTTACCATCAAAAAATGTGTGTAACTTACTGTTATCTTTTCCTAAAAATATCAGAGCCCTTGCTTTAGATCGGACCAGATCGTCGATCTCTGAGTAATCATTACCTTTATCAGTACCTCCCAGAATCAGCACTGTTTTACTTCGCATACTCTTTAAAGCATACCAGCAGGAATTTACATTAGTGGCCTTAGAATCATTTATATATTGAACTCCACGCACAGTTGCCACCTTTTCCAGTCTGTGAGGTACGCCCTGAAAATCGGACAGTGAAATTCTCAACTGATCGTCGGTGATATCCATCAGCTTTGCTACTATACCTGATGCCAAAGAGTTATACACATTATGCATTCCTTCCAAAGCTAATAATTCTAATTCCATATTAAACATATTACCTTTAGTATTGATAAACAATTTTCCATTTTCAGTATAACCAACGGTATGTTCTTTTTTAAACTCACCAAATGGATAGCATGTAACTTCAGGTTTAAGTTTCTCTATCTCTCTGGTTACAATAGGGTCATCCTCCCAGTAAATAAAAGAATCATTAACTCGTTGATTCCGTATAATTCTCATTTTTGCATTTATATACTCCTGCATATCGTTGTTATACCTGTCGAGGTGATCAGGTGTGATATTCAGCAATACCGCAATATCAGCCCGGAATTCAATTAATCCTTCCAGTTGAAAACTACTTAATTCTAGAACATAATAATCAAAATCTTTCTCAGCCACTTGTAGGGCAAAACTGTTTCCTACGTTACCACACAATCCTACATTCAAGCCAGCAGACTTAAGAATGTGATATATCAGATTTACTGTTGTTGTTTTACCATTACTCCCGGTGACACAAATGAGTTTAGCTGAAGTATACCGGCTTGCGAACTCTATCTCTGAAATGATTGAAGTTCCTTTTTCTTTAAGCTCTTGAACAATTAAGGATGTATCAGGAATTCCCGGACTTTTAACTACTTCATCCGCTTTTAGTATAATATCTTTTGTATGACTATTCTCTTCAAAATTGATGTTGTGAGAATTCAAAATATCTCTGTACTTATCTTTTATAATGCCGCTGTCTGACAGGAATACTTTGAAGCCCATCTTTTTGGCAAGTATGGCAGTTCCAACACCACTCTCTCCACCACCAAGAACAACAATCAATTTTTCATTCATATTTTATTTCTTAAATATTATCTCATTTTCAAAGTTGCAACAGCTAATACAGCTAACAGAATGCCTATCAGCCAAAAACGAGTAACAAGTTTTGGCTCAGTGATAGGTGTTTTAGGCTTTTGTATAATTGCATCGATGCTTCCATCTCCCGGCTTCTGAAAATGATGATGCAAAGGTGTCATCTTAAATATTCTTCTTCCGGTACCATATTTCTTTTTAGTATATTTAAAGTATGTAACCTGTCCTATTACTGAAAGGGCCTCAACAAAAAACACTCCGCACAATATGGGCAAAAGAAGTTCCTTATGAATCAGCACTGCAAACACACCTATAATCCCTCCTATGGTTAAACTTCCCGTATCCCCCATGAAAACCTGTGCAGGATAAGCATTATACCACAGGAATCCTACACATGCACCTACAAATGCAGAAGCAAAAACCATAAGTTCGTCACTTCCGGGTATATACATGATATTAAGATAAGAGGCAAAGTCAACACGTCCCGAAACATAAGCCAGTATACCTAAAGCTACTCCAATTATTGCAGATGATCCAGAGGCAAGACCATCCAGACCATCAGTGAGATTAGCACTATTTGATACAGCTGTTACAATTAAAATTACAATTAAGACAAAAACTACCCAAACAGCTTCATCAGCATAATCACCCAGCCAGCTTACCAGCCATCTGTAATCAAAGTTGTTATTTTTCACAAAAGGAATTGTTGTACTTGTAGTTTTTACATCTTCACTCTTATAGGTCACATCTTCAATTACGTTATCAATTCGTATTTCAGTATTTTCTCTTACTACAATCTCAGGACTAAAATATATTGTGAGTCCAACAATAAGGCCAAGGCCGACTTGTGCAATAATCTTGAATTTTCCTTCAAGTCCCTCTTTATCTTTTTTGAAGACCTTAATGTAATCATCTGCAAATCCCAGAGTCCCTAACCAAACAGTGCTTACAAGCATTATAATGATATAGATATTCTCAAGTTTACCGAAAAGAAGCATTGAAAAAAGTATAGAAAGAATGATTATTATACCACCCATCGTAGGTGTACCTCTTTTACTATATTGCCCTTCCAGGTCAAGATCACGAATTGTTTCTCCAATTTGTTTCTTCTGAAGTTTCATTATTAGCTTTTTCCCGAAAAAAACACCAATAAGCAGAGCAAATATGGCTGCCATTGCAGATCGAAACATTACGAACTGAAACATTCCTGCTCCGGGAAAATCAAGCTTATCTAAATAATCAAATAGGTAATATAACATTGTTTATCGTATTTATCTAACACAATTTATTGAGCAGAAAATATCTTTTCTACCTCTTCCTTATCATCAAAATGATGTTTTACACCTTTAACTTCCTGATAGTCCTCATGACCTTTTCCTGCAATCAAAATAACATCGCCAGGCTGAGCTAATGCACATGCAGTCTTTATAGCCTCTCTGCGATCTGCAATTGTTAATGCAGAATTTTTTTCTTCTTCAGTTAGTCCAGCAAGCATATCATTAAGAATATCCAATGGATCTTCGAATCTGGGATTATCAGAGGTAAAAACCACTCTATCACTCCCTTTAACGGCTTCCCTGGCCATAATAGGGCGTTTGGTTTTATCACGATTGCCCCCACAGCCAACTACCGTAATTACTCTACCATTTCCGCTAAGCACCTCGTTTATAGAGCTTAGAACATTTGTCAAAGCATCAGGAGTGTGTGCATAATCAACAACAGCAGTATAATCTTTTGGTGAACGTATTGTCTGGAATCTCCCGGCAACCGGCTTAAGCACAGAAAGTATTTTTAACACCTCTTCTTCTTCGAGACCCAACAATATTGATGCTCCATATACAGCCAAGAGATTGTAGACATTAAAAACACCCACAAATTGTACAGATAAAGCTTTGCCATTTATCTCTATCTCGCTGCCATCAAAATGTTTCTCGAATATACGTGCTTTAAAATCTGCCATACTCCTGAGAGAGTATGTATACTTCTTTGCTTTAGTATTCTGAAGCATTACCAACCCATTCTTGTCATCTGAGTTAGTCAATGCAAATGTGTCCTTTGGAAGATTATCAAAAAAAGATTTCTTTACATTTCGATACTCCAGCATATTACTGTGATAATCGAGATGATCCTGCGTAAGATTTGTAAATATTCCACCAGCAAAAAGAAGGCCATGAACACGCTTTTGATGTATAGCGTGTGAGCTTACCTCCATAAATGCATACTCGCATCCTGCATCAACCATTTTTCTGAGATAGCTGTTTAATGATATCGGATCGAGTGTTGTATGTGTTGTTTGGTAGAATTCATCATTAACATAATTGCCTACAGTTGACAGCAGACCAGAAGGATAACCTGATAATCTAAATATCCTGTAAAGCAATGTTGCAATGGTTGTTTTCCCATTTGTACCAGTTACACCAACCAACTTTATGAGCTGAGATGGGTTACCAAACCACTCAGATGCAATTTGAGCAAGTGCTTCTGAACTATCTTCAACCTGAACATATGTTACACGCGAAAAGTACTCTTCTATAAGAGGTTTATCATAAACTACAACAGTAGCATCCTGTTCTATTGCTTTTCCAATATAAGAATGCCCGTCAGTAAATATTCCCTCAACGGCAATAAATAGAGATCCTTTAACGACATTGCGTGAATCGGATGTGATAGATTCAACTTCTGCATCTTTATCACCACGAATATTTATGACTTTACATCCTTCAATTAACTTACTAAGTTTCATAAAAACATTTTTTATTGGTCCAATTAACGCAAGGTTATTGTTATTGTTGTTCCCTTAACAAGATTCTGTCCCGGTGTGAAAGACTGGGACACAACTTTTCCTGAGCCAATCAGGTTTACTCTTAATCCGGATTTTTCCAGAAGATACACAGCATCTCGTGCACCCATTCCCTTCACGTCAGGTATTTTTGAATTGTTGAGTGCAATCTCTTCGGTTAGATATTCATTATTTTCAAATTTTATTTTTACCCAATCCGAATCACTATTTTTATCTGCTACTGACAGATTTAGTTTATTCAATACATATTTATTGTTATTCCAGTTGCCATGTTTTATTTCAGGAGCTTTTTGCAATGTAGAATCCACTTTACAATCTTCCGCTAAAAGTCGGACTTTTCTTAAATAAGTCTGTTCAGCTATATTTTTAAATACCATACCTGCCATTCCTCCCCCTGATGGAACACCTTTTGGTTTACGCAGACCAACAAATATTGTATACATAGGCTCATCTGCAGGAAAATAACCGCTAAACGAAACATAATATCCGGAATATCCACCTCCACCTGCGATTTGCGCTGTACCGGTTTTCCCTGCAATGCTAAAATAATCTGATGCTACAACTTTTGCTGTTCCATTTTCAACAACACCAACCAGCATCTTCTTTATCTCTTCTAAAGTTGACTCTTTACATATCTTAGGATTAACCACCTCCGCCTCAAACTCTTTTACAACCTTTCCGTTTTCCAGAAACTGCTTTGCAATAAATGGCTTGATCATTCTACCACCGTTTGCGATAGCATTGTAAAACATCAGCATGTATATTGGAGGTATTTGTGTTTCGTATCCGAAAGACATCCATGGAAGTGTTGTTTTTGACCAATAGTTATTTTTATCATTAGGATATCGGATTGAAGAGGTACCCTCAATACCGTTTAATGGTACATCCCACGTTAACTGTTTTCGCAGACCTATCCTATCAATACCGTCTACAAATTTCTCAGGTTTATCTTCGTATCCCTTTAGAACTATTTTGCTCATTACAACATTCGAAGACAACTCCATACCCTCTGCCACTGTGAGATATCCTCTATCCTGACCTCTGCGCCAGTAATGATCTCTGACCCATCTTTTATTATATTGGAACAGACCGTTACCTACATAGAATGAATCAGTTGGAGTAATTACACCATCATCAAGTGCTATCATAGTGGTAACAGTCTTAAATGTTGATCCAGGTTCATTCATATAAGAAAAAGCATTCGGGTTACCTTCGGCATAATCGCCGTTACTCAAACGGTCTAAGTTTACAATTCCCTTAATCTCACCGCTTTTTACTTCCATAATAATTGCAGTACCTGATTCAGCCTCTGTTTCCACAAGTTTGCTTTTAAGTGCACGCTCGGCAATATCTTGAATATCAGCATCAATAGTAGTTACTATATCCCACCCCTCTTTAGCAGGTTCTTCAACTACATCCATCCATTTGCCCTGAATTTTCTGACGATATTTAACTCCCGGTACTCCCCTTAAAAGAGAATCGTATTTTAGTTCCAGTCCACTGGCTCCACCTTTTTCGATATCTTTATAGACGCTTCCTACTGTACGGTTTGCCAGATTTCCAAATGGTTTTTTGCGAGAATTTCGCTCTTCAGCTATCAAACCACTCCTGTTAGATCTCTGATTCCAAAATGGGAATGTACGTATCTCTTTCAGATCTATATAGTTAATATCATTTCTTAATATCTTCACATATCTTGATCGAATTGGAACCCTCTCATCAATCCCTTTGTTTTTATTTTCGAGAATCTGCCTCTCCTCTTTTTCACGAAGATTCCAGCCATTCATTATAATATTCTTATACTGAGATGCAGTGCGGTCGGGAAATTTTCTTGCAAGTGCAACAGACAGATCATCTACATATTTAACGAGAGTATCTTTCTTCATTCCATCAGCCCAAAAGTCCATGTAGATACTATAAATTGGTTCTGTAGATGCAAGTAGCTTATCATCATATGTATAGATATTACCTCTTTTTGGTAAGATAACCCTGTCTCTGATTACTGTCTCTTTTTCGCCCACCTCTCTCCATTTTCTACCTTCAGCTGAAAACATAATTCTGCCTGCAGAAAATATAATCATAAATGAAAACAGCATTAAAACGGATACAATGAGTCCGTATCTACCCAAAATACCTTTATTTTTTCTGTTTTTATCCTGCTCTTTCATCTTTTCAATAAATTTGCTTCTCTAAAAGACTGCTAATCTATATAATACACCGGTTCATTTGTAATGACAAGATCAAGTCCTGCCTCCTCAACACGTCGTTCTATTTCACTTTGCCTGCTAGCTTCAGTTAGACTTGAAGAAATAGTAAGTGACTCATATTTTACATCTTTAAGTTGCTGTTGCAGACGCTCTATATCAGACATCCCTTGCAGCATAGTATAACGATGACTAATAAACAAAATCATTATAATTACCAGTGCAAGAATAAATCTCATGTTTCGGAGGAAGAAATTCTCAGTCAGAACACTCCCTCCAAAAACATGGACAAACGATTTGCGTATGTTATCGAACTTAAATTTCATTTTATCTGAACAGTTTATATTTTATCAAACAACAGTTTTTCTGCTATTCGCAATTTAGCACTACGAGAACGTGGATTTGCTTTTTGCTCTTCATCAGAAGGTACAATTACCTTCCTGTTCACTAACCTGAAAGGTGTAAGAGGATTCCCATAGAAATCTTTTTCGAGGCGACCTTCAAAATTTCCTGTCTTGAAAAAATTCTTAACAAGCCTATCTTCAAGTGAATGATATGAAATCACACTTATTCTGCCTTCAGGCTTCATTACCTGTAATGCTTGCCTTAGCATATCAGTTAATGTATCCATCTCTTTATTAACCTCAATGCGGAGAGCCTGAAATGCCTGTGCAAGTACTTTTTTCTCTTTGTCTCTTCTTGTAAATGGCTCTAATATTGATAAAAACTCATCTGTCTTTTTAATCTTCTGTGACTCTCTGAATTTCACTATTGAGGCTGCAATTTTTCTGGAGTTTTTAAGTTCTCCATATCTATAGAAAATATCTGAGAGTTTATCGGCCGTATATTCATTAAGAATATCTGCAGCTGATATATTAGCATTTTGATTCATCCGCATATCGAGATCTCCCTTAAAACGAAAAGAAAATCCTCGACTAGATTCATCGAAGTGATGAGAAGACACCCCTAAGTCGGCTATCAACCCATCTATGCTATCTACATTATAAAATCGAAGGAAGTTTTTCAGAAATCGAAAATTACCATGGACCAAGGTAAATCTTGGATCGGGGATACTATTCCTAAATGCATCTTTATCTTGATCAAATGCAATTAAACGCCCCTGATCTCCTAGTCTTTTTAGTATTTCCCTGGAGTGACCACCCCCACCAAAAGTCACATCAACATAAACACCTGAAGGCATTATATTCAGACCGTCTATGCTTTCATTAAGCAATGCCGGAGTATGATAAGTATTGGGAAAAATGTTGTCAGTATCCATTTTGGGATATATTTAAATATATAAAATGATGTCCCCTTAATGGCTTTTTAAAAAGTTCCACCCATGAGTTCTTCCAATTTTGAAGAGAACTCATCTGGATCAACCAATGGCTTTTCTAATTCTTCTTTGGCCCAGATTTCAATAGTGTTATCCACACCAAGGAATCGAACATTAGTTTCAATAAAAGCCATCTGTAAATATCGTTTCGGTATAAGCACACGTCCATTTGCATCAATTTCCAATCTTTCTGCATCTAACACAAACTGACGGAAGATTTGTTGCTGTTCTCTGTTCCACTTACTCAAACTGTTTCTGAGCTCATTAATCTCACTTTCCCAAACGCTGCCGGGATAGAGAACAAGACAATTCTGAAAAATATCTTTACGAAGGACTAGAAAACTCTCCCCTTCATTTTGGAGACATTTGCGAAATATGGCGGGAATAAAAATCCTACCTTTTGCATCTGTCTTCGCTTCAATATTTCCCAGGAATTGCAACATTTTCTAAATCATTTTCAACCTAATAGAGACATCAACGGTGTAAAATTACAAAATAATCCACTTTTCCCCACATTTCCACACATTATTTTACAAAAAAGTTATCAACACCTAAACACATACACATATACACCTGATTTAGTGGCAATTGCGACAATTACCAGGATTGTATGTTTAACTCAAATCAGGTTGATTTACAAGAAAATATCGTTTTCTCAGTACTGCATATGCATTTTTTAGTAAATTTGCGATAAAATTAAAGTAGAGTGAGTAATGAGTTCAAACAATGCGTTTAGAATTGATATTGACGGTATTTTAAAGGATAAAGCTCCGAAATATTATAAAAAAATACCCAAATTCCTTATAAACTATCTCAAGCGCACCGTTCATCAGGATGACATAAATGGAATTCTTGAGAGAAACAGGGATTTGGAGGGAGTGGAATTTATGCGTGCATTGGTTGACAAAGAGTTTAATCTGTCATTAAATATAGAGGGAGAAGAAAATATACCAGAAGAAGGAAGGTTTGTATTTGCTTCGAACCATCCTCTGGGAGGACTTGATGGTATCTGTTTATCCGCTGTTTTAGGTGAGAAATATAATGGAAGAATTAAATATCTGGTAAATGATGTTCTCTATTATATTGAACCCTTAAAACCCATATTTGTGCCTATAAATAAATATGGTGCACAGGCAAAGAATTCAGCAAAAGCAATCAATGATGCATACGCTTCAGATAACCAGATTATAACCTTCCCAGCTGGTTTATGTTCCAGAAAGATAAAAGGAGAGATTATTGACCTGGAATGGATGAAGAACTTTATTGTAAAAGCGGTTGAATATAAAAGAGATATTGTTCCTGTACACTTTGAGGCAGTAAACTCTAATTTCTTCTATAATTTTGCAAATATTCGAAAATCTCTTGGGTTTAAATTTAATATTGAACTTATATATTTGCCTGATGAAATGTTCAAAAACAGTAATAGTGAATTCAGAATCATATTTGGGAAACCAATATCATGGCAGGTATTTGATAACTCAAGAACGACTAAACAATGGGCACAATATGTGAAAGATATTGTATACTCAATGAAGTAGTCACTTTTTTAAAGAAATAGAAATCATATGGAAAAGATAATCGATCCGGTAGATAAGAATCTTATTAAATCAGAACTTACAGTTCAAAAGAGAGTAAGAATCACAAATAAAGCTAATAACGAAATCTATGTTTTTACTAGTCATGATTCTCCTAACTTGATGAGAGAGGTAGGAAGACTACGTGAAATTGCATTCAGACATTATGGTGGAGGAACCGGACTTGAGGCTGATATCGACAAATATGATGTGATGAAGGTTCCATATAAACAACTTATTGTATGGGACCCGGAAAATGAAGAAATACTTGGAGGCTATCGTTTCATTTATGGCTCTGATGTAGAGTTTGATGAAAATGGTAAACCTATGTTGGCAACTGCCCACCTTCTTAACTTCTCTGATGAATTTATAAATGATTACCTGCCCTATACTGTTGAGTTAGGCAGATCCTTTGTATCTCTGGAGTATCAGTCTACACTTATGGGTCGTAAAGGTATATTTGCACTTGACAACCTTTGGGATGGCTTGGGCGCCCTCACAGTTATAGATCCTCAGATAAAATACTTTTTTGGCAAAGTTACAATGTATGGAACATATAATAAGCATGCCAGAAACATGATATTATACTTCCTGAACAAACATTTTCCCGATAAAGAGAAATTAGTCACTCCAATTGTACCTTTGGAAACTGATACTGACTATAAAAAAATGGAGGCTCTTTTCCGTGGCAAAAACTTCAATGAAGACTATAGAATCCTTAATAAAGAAGTTCGTGCATTAGGATGGAACATCCCCCCTCTTATTAACGCTTATATGGGACTTACTCCTACTATGCGATTTTTCGGAACATCAGTAAATGATGAATTTGGTGATGTGGAAGAGTCAGGAATCCTTATTGAGATTGATCAAATTCTGGAGGATAAAAGAGCTCGCCATATCGAATCGTATATGAAAAGCAATCCGAGCAAACGCTTTCTGATGATGCTTAGAAGAAGGATTTCAACAAAAACTGGGAAAAAGAAAATCACTTTACTTAAAAAAAGAGATCGGAAAAGAGGAAAATCTGCTTCAAAATGACACAGAACTCCTGTTTTTAACTTTACATACATATAATTTAACCACATTTTTTTACTTTTTGCAACCTGTTGAGTTGTCAATTGTAACTAATTGATAATTTAGCCATTATATCTAATATGCAATCGTTTGCACTGCTTAATTTCGTTAATTAAGTAGATTGCAGAAACATCCCATTTAAGAAAATCTAACTTTGTATAGAGTGTAGAGTTCTTTTAGTTAATCAGATCAATATTATTGATAACGTGGTATTAAAGTAAACAGATAATCTAATAATGTTAACAACATGTATGTAAAATTCAACAAAAAAACGAAAGCGTTTCTGATGATGTTTTTATCGGGGATGCTAATGATTTTATCAGCAAGTGCTCAAACAGGCACTATGATAAATGTCAGAGGTACCATTACGGATATTGCCGGCGAACCAATAATCGGCGCCAATATTCTTTTACAAGGTACTTCAAATGGAACAGTAACTGACTATGATGGTAATTTTGTGATTCAGGTGCCTTCAAACGGGGTATTAGAAGTTAGCTACATTGGCTACAATACTCAAACAATCTCAATCAACAACAGGACTACAATTAACATAGTTCTTGAAGAAGACAGAGAGATGTTGGAAGAGATAGTTGTTATCGGTTATGGCTCCTTAAGCAGAAAAGAGCTTTCAAGCTCTATTGTACAGGTGAACAGAGACCAGTTTCAACCGGGGGCTGTAAGTAATCCAATGGAGCTGCTTACAGGTAAGGTTGCAGGTTTGAATGTTAATAGTACAGCTTCAGCGAATCCAAACTCAAGTTCATCACTTCAGATCAGGGGTGCAACCTCAATATCTGCATCAAACGACCCGTTAATCGTTATTGATGGTGTTACAGGAGGTAATATCAGGAACCTCTCTTCACAGGACATTGAGTCAATGACTGTGCTTAAAGATGCTGCATCAGCTGCTATTTACGGTACACGTGGTGCAAATGGTGTAATTCTTATCACAACAAAGAAGGGGTCAAAAATACCGGGAAAGACTCAGGTAACTTATGATAGTTGGCTAGGCGTGAACCTGGCAAAAGAACCTCGAACCGTACTCACACCTGACGAGTTTCGCCGTTCTAGGAGAGGCACTGACTATGGATACAACACAGTTTGGTATGATCATCTTGTAAGAGATTTTTCATATGACAATAACCAATACCTGTCAATTAATGGAAACACAGGCAGTGGACATTATGGAGCCTCTTTCAACTATAAGAAAGCTACAGGTATTGATATCAAAACAGCACGTGAAGAGTTCGGCAGCCGCTTTGTTATGGAAAACAGGATGCTCAACAACCGTTTGCAATTAAATGGTACACTCAATGCCAGAAGAGTTAACGAAACCTATGGCAATACAGGCATGTTTGATACTGCATTGAATATGAACCCCACCATGCCAATCTATAACGAAGATGGTTCATACTATCAGCCAACTTCACCTACAGGTGCAAGAAATCCAATTGCAGAAGTAAAAGAGATCGATAATAATGGTCAGCGCATCTATGTGATGGGTACTGCAGAGGCAAAATTGAACATCGTTCAGACAGACAATCAGATGCTGAATACTTCTTTGAGCTATTCATTGCACTATGACGATCTTAAAACAAACTATTACACACCTTCCACTTCTGGTGAATCATACTGGAGCGGTTACAAAGGACGTGCGAATGTTGAATATCAGAAATGGTATACCAACCGGCTTGAATGGCTTTTCAACTACTCTTTGGGTCTTGATGACCACACCCTGCAGGCTGTAGTTGGGTATTCTTATGAAGCATCTAATTGGGAGAGACTTCAGGGTAGTAACAATAACTTCAATTTTGACAATATAAAATGGCACGACCTTGGAAGCGGGAGCTATCTTACTGAAGGAAAGGCATCTATGGGCACTGGAGCATCTCTATCCAGGCTTATAGGTGTATTCGGACGTGTGAACTACAACTGGAAAGATTTGATCATGGCTTCTGTTTCATTAAGGCATGAAGGCTCAACAAAGTTTGGTAAGAATCAGAAATGGGGTAATTTCCCTTCTGCTTCAATCGCATGGGAGTTGGCTAATATGGATTTCATGGAGTCAAATTCAGGTTGGATACAGAGTCTGAAACCAAGAATTTCTTATGGTGTAACAGGACGTTCAGATTTCTCAGCTTACCAGTCACTTGCCACATACAGAACAAGATCTCAATATTTTATTGATGGAGAGTGGGTAAAAGGTTATGCTCCATCAAACAATGCTAATCCTAAATTAGGATGGGAAAAAAGCATCAGCACCAACATTGGTGTGGATTTCGCTTTCTGGAACAGGCTCAGAGGATCAATTGACCTGTATGACAGACAGTCTAAAGATCTGCTATATAATTATACAGCTCCGCAACCTCCTTTTGTATATCCTAACATATTGGTTAACGTAGGAACAACTCAAAACAGAGGTGTTGAAGTATCTCTTGAAGGAGACATTTTGAAAAACAGTGAAGTAAAATGGACCTCGGGAGTAAACTACTCTTTTGGATCTACCATACTTAAAACACTCTCCAACGATATTTATGAAGCTTCATATCTGGAACTATACCAAAAACCAGGAGTAGGAACCAGTGAATATTTCTTCAGGGTACAAGAGGGAGGAAAAATTGGTCAATTCTATGGATACGAGTATGTAGGAGTTGAAAACGGGCAGATGATGATATACGACAATGAAAACAATCCAGTTGCGGTAGGAGATGCTAAGGCTGAATATAAGAGATATATCGGAAATGGCACCCCTACAAACTACGCATCGTGGAGCAATACTCTCAGATACAAGAACTTTGATCTAAACATCTTCTTCAGAGGTGCATTTGGATTTGATATTTTCAACATGGGTACTTATGGAATGGGATTAAAAGGTGCAGGTACAGATAATGTATACAGGACGGCTTACACCAAGTATAAAGAGATGACAACAGGTGGTGGTGTGATATCATCATTCTTCCTGGAAAAAGGAGATTATGTAAGATTGGATAATGTCACTTTGGGTTATAATGTACAACCTAAAGAGAACAAATACATTAATAATGCACGACTCTTCTTATCTGCAAAGAACATTGCTACTTTCACAAAATATTCAGGCAATGACCCGTCAATTGTAAGAGTCAACGGAATTGAACCAGGTGTTGACAGCAATAGCGCATATCCAACAGCTACACAAGTAAGTGTGGGTGTAACTCTTAACTTTAACTAATAAAGCTACTTTGTAAAATCCAAATAGAAAAAATTATGAAATCTATAAAATATTACACCCTTATTCTGGCAATGATTGGCATCTCATTGACCTCTTGCTTTAATTTAGATGAAGAGGTTTTCGATAGGGTTGATGCTACTATTTATTATCAGGATGAAGCAAGTGTCAAGAGTGCAGTTGCTTCGATTTACGGAACAGGTGCGTTGAGTTATATAGAATACTTCTGGTACCTGCAGGAATTTTCAGCTGACCAGATCGCATGGAGGAGCTGGAATGGTGGTTTATGGGGATGGGATGAAGCTGAAAAATTTGTACTTTCAAGCCATACATGGACACCGGACTCTAAGATAATTCGTCAAACTTGGGAAACAGCATGGACAACAATCGGACTATGCAACACTTTGATAACCGACTTGGAGGGACTGGATCCTGCCTCATTGAAAATGACAGAGGAAAAGCTTAAATCATATATTGCTGAGGTACGTACTTTACGTGCATGGGCTTATTATAACATTTATGAAGTATGGGGCGGAGCATTACCTCTGAATATTTCGTCAGGTTCTGAAATACCAGGTAGTGCATCTGAAAATTTTGATGAAGGCTGCCAGATTATTTTCGACTTCCTAGTAAAAGAGCTGGATGAGAGCGTTGAATCCCTCACAAAGAATTCTGTAAACAGAATGAATCAGGCTGTAAACAGAATTATTAAAGCGAGACTTTTACTGAATGCTGAACTGTTCATCAAACAGCCAAAATATACTGAGTGTGCAGCACTTTGCCAGGAAATATTAGATAACAAATATGGCGATTATGCATTAGAAAATGATTATAGAAATATATTCTCCATCAACAACACTCAGTCTTCTGAAGTTATTATGGCTTTCTCATTTGAAGTGGGTCAGCTTAATGGCGGATGGATGCGTAATATGCCTTTTCTGCCCTATAATATCTGGGATTACTTTGGAGGAACATATAACCAATCGGGATGGAACTGCACTATCTTAACACCATCTTATGATAACTCAGGAAATGTTCTTCCTACTGGAGGAACTGACAATCCAATATCATTCCTTGAGGCTCCTTACAATGACAAACTTGGTGCAGTTTACGAAAGATTTGATGATCGCGACATACGCAAGCAAAACTTCACATACAATTCAGCAACAGGGGAATATAAAGGTATGTTCCTGAAAGGTGAGATAAAAGCCAATTTAGGTACAGGAGAAGCTTTGAAGGCTGATGCCGACAGAGACGGACAATCACTTGTTTATGTTGATCAGGTTGGGACCTTCCTGAATAAAGGAAGAAACCTTGAGGTTGTTATGTCACCTCGTTGGGGAGAGACCAATTCAGGTGTTCGTCTTGTAAAATACCCTATTTATCCTTCTTCGGCAGGTATCGACTTCCAGGATATTGATGAGGTTGAATTCAGACTCTCTGAAGTTGTATTTATGCTTGCAGAGTGTAAAATGAGAGCAGGAGACTCAAATGGAGCAAAGGAACTGGTGAACAGTGTAAGACAAAGATACTTCTCAAGCAGCGACTGGGCAACCGTGAAAGATCAGCCGGGACCCGGCTTCACCCAGTTTGATATGGATTGGATGTTAAGTCAGTGGGGACTTGAATTCTTATGTGAGGGACGTCGTCGTAGAACTGATCTTCGACGCTTCGACAAGTTCACTCAGGGTCAGTGGTGGTTCTTTGGACGCACTACAGAAGATGGTAAAGAACTTCCTGCAATAAGGGATAGGAAATATGAGTGGTACCCTCTGCCATCTTCGGCTTTAATAGTTAATCCCGGTTTGATTCAAAACCCAAGTTATAACTAACTTTATAAAAGACATACATAATGAAAAAAATATTATATTTATTATTGATATTACCTCTGTTAGCTACATTTAGCGGATGTAGCGATTTGGAGGAAATTGTCTTTGAACATGAGAAACAACTCTTTCCTACCAAAGATGATGCAATTCTTTTGGAAGTGATCATGCCAACAGGTAGTCTGGCAGACGATGAATATTACATTGTTGGTGAATTTAATGGAGGTGAGGATGCAATAGGGAATCCTGTATGGCGTTTGGAGAAAGCGGCCGAGAGCAATCTAAAATGGGGTATATACCTTTACCCTTCCACTTTCGTAAATGGCAAGTCTCTTTCAGATGGCTTCACATTCTATGCAAAAAGACAGGGAGGTGAACGTACAGTTAAAAATGAAACCACACTCCATGAATTAAATGTTACAACCGGTAGTTTCACAAATGTATGGATCGATCGCTGGGAATCTTATTTTGGAGAACCTGTAAAAGATAGCTACAGTATTTATGTAAATAATCAATCTGGTTGGGATGAACTTGCTCTTTATACATGGGGAGATCTCGAAGTTGCAGAATGGCCTGGTATATTGCCGACAGGAACCGAAGTCATTAATGGTGTTACTTACACTGTGTTTGATATGGGCAGAGATGCCAAGGACAAAACCATGAGCTTTATCTTCAACAACAATAATCATGGTAAACAGTTTGATGCTATGCAAGGCTTCACTCTCAACCGCGACGTTTATGTTGTTATTACAGAAAACAGCTATGAGGAGGTTGACCCGAATGTAGCACCGTATAATGGTCACACAGTTTACGTAGATGATCAGACAGGCTGGGATGCACTTGCATTATATACCTGGGGAGACCTGGAATTGAAGGGATGGCCTGGTATATTGCCAACAGGCACTAAACAAATAAATGGTGTAACATATACCTATTTTGAACTAGGTGAAGAGGCAAATGACAAATCTCTCAATCTTATCTTCAATAATAATGATAATAACTTACAGCTGAAAGACATTTCTGTTGTCTTTAACCGTGATTTCTACTTCCAGTTAACCTCAACAGGAAGTGTGGAAATAGACCCTAATGGCGGTGGCGGTGGTGAAACTGAAGAAGGCTATAAAATATATATTGAGGATAACAGTGGATGGGATGCTCTTGGATTCTACTACTGGGGTGATGACGTTTCTGGTCCTGACTGGCCCGGATTAACTCCTGCAGGTACTGAAACAGTAGGAGGAGTCACTTACAAATATTTTGAATTGTCAGGTGAGCTCAACGGTAAATCAATCAGCACCATCTTTAATAACAATGGGGCAGGCGCTCAATTTGACGGACCAGTGGTCACTCTTGACAAGGATTACTATTTCACTATTACAGATAATTCTGCAACTGCAATAGTGCCTCCTGGGCATAAAATCTATGTTGAAGACAACAGTGGATGGGATGCTCTTGGATTCTACTACTGGGGTGATGACGTTTCTGGTCCCAACTGGCCAGGTCTGACTCCTGCAGGTACAGAAGAGATAGATGGCGTTACATACAAATATTTCGTACTGCCTGCAGATCTAAACGGTAAATCAATTAACACCATCTTCAATAATAATGATGCAGGTGCTCAGTTCGACGGACCGGTGATCAAAATTGACAAAGAGTTCTATTTTAAAATTACTTCTACATCTTACGAAGAGATAGAATGATAAATTAGTTGTTGATATGACAAAACAGAAGAAACTAATCCAAAGTTACATAGGGTTACTCCTTTTAGCAATCTTACTTCCGCAATTTATTGCAGGTTGTGGTTCCAGTGAACCTAATGTGAAGATTGATCCTCCCGGTGATGAAATAGGTAATGAGTGGGTTGTTTATGAGGTCTATCCCGGATTCTATGAAAAGGGTAAATCTTTCAATGCAATTTCCAATCAGCTTGACAACATCAAAGCCCTGGGAGTAAACGTCTTATGGCTCATGCCAATCTATGAAGAAGGTGTACTGAAGGGAATAGGTTCGCCATATTGTATCAGGGATTACAAAAAAGTAAACAGTGACTATGGAACAATTGACGAATTAAAATTCTTGGTTTCTAAAGCTCATGATAAGGGTATGAAGGTGATTTTCGACTGGGTTGCAAATCACACTTCATGGGATAATGCATGGACGCAAAATAAAGATTGGTACACTCAGGACAGCAATGGTAATATCGTTTCACCCCCTGGAATGGGGTGGAATGATGTTGCTGACCTTAATTTCAATAACAACAATATGCGAAAAGAGATGATCGCAGCAATGTCATATTGGATTAATGAACTCAATATTGACGGATACAGATGTGATTATGCAGAAGGTGTACCCGATGATTTTTGGGAAGAGGCCATCAGTGAGCTTAAGAAGATAAAAGGAGATGATCTTCTAATGCTGGCTGAAGGAGGTAAAGCAAGCCTATTGGCTAATGGTTTTGATATGCTTTATGCCTGGGACTTTGCTTACAGACTTCAAGACTTATATGCAGGCAAGATCACTGTAAATAATCTCTATGAAACACACTATCAAGAATATAAAGATGTTCCTGCAGGCAAGCAGAGAATGCGATACACCACAAATCATGATATGTCTTCCCAGCAAACCCCTATACAGGCCTATAAGGGAGAAAAGGGAGCTATATCTGCATTTGTGATTGCTACAACCCTAGGTGGTTCACCGATGATTTACAGTTCGCAGGAGGTTGGATATCCAACACAATTATCCTTTTTTAATTTTATAAATATTGATTGGAACAGCAATCAGTCTTATAAGAATGAATATAAAAAGATAATGGATATATACACATCTTCTGATGCATTAAAAAAAGGATCACTCAGAACTTTTGAAAATGGAAAAGTAGCTACATATGTTCGTAAAAGTCAAAAGGAGACTATCCTGATACTGGTCAACACTGCAAATGAACAGTTTGAAGCAAAAATACCCATTGAATTTTCCCAGGAGAACATGATAAACCTTTTAACAAACTCAGTTGAAAAAATGCCTTCTGTATTGACTTTAGAACCATATCAATACAAGATATTGAAAATCTAAAAAAAATTTAACATATATGAATGGAGCTGTTTGTGAATAAATAATATCTGCAGACAGCTCCTTATTATTAAAATAACTCCCTAAACTTATCACAAATGAGAAAACAATTATTACTTGCTGCACTCTATATTCTGACAATTCAATTGCACGCACAACAGATAAAAATTGATCCTGCTTTCTGGTGGAGCGGAATGATGGAAACAGAGCTTCAATTAATGGTTCATGGTGATGATATTGCTTCATATAAACCTGAAATTAGTTCAGAAAATATAAAAATCAAAGAGGTAGTAACGCTCGATAGCCCAAACTATCAGCTGATTTATCTGGATCTGATCAACTCAAAACCTGAACAGTTCAATATAATTTTCAGAGGACCCAAAAAGAGCTTTACAGTGAAATATGAACTTAAGGAGAGAAACCCGGAAAGATATGAAATAGAAAGCTTTAACTCCTCTGATGTACTATACCTGATAATGCCCGACAGATTTGCAAATGGCGATCCATCCAATGATCAGATAGAGATGCGTACGTCTTATACAGTTGACAGGGAGCATCACAGCTCTAGGCATGGTGGCGACCTGAAGGGTATCACTGATCATCTGGACTATCTGTCAGATCTTGGCGTAACGGCAATATGGCTTAACCCTGTTCTAGAAAATGATATGAGAGGTGGATCATACCATGGTTATGCCACTACTGATTACTACAGGGTGGATCCACGTTTTGGAACCAACGAAGAGTATAAGGAGTTGATCGAGAAAGCTCATTCAAAAGATATGAAAGTAGTTATGGATATGATATTCAACCACTGTGGTAGCGACCATCCATGGGTGCATGATGTGCCATCGGCTGACTGGTTTAATAATTTAGGTGAGTATGTGCAGACTTCTCATATGAAGGAGATGTATTACGATCCCTACGCTTCCAAATATGATTGGGACAAGATGGTTGATGGATGGTTTGTCCGAACTATGCCAGACCTTAATCAGCGTAACCGTCATGTTGCAAAGTATCTTATCCAGAACAGTATCTGGTGGATTGAATACGCTGGGGTGGATGGCATTCGTCAGGACACTTATCCATATGCTGATTATGATATGATGGTCGACTGGATTGAAGCCGTTGAAAAAGAATATCCTGATTACAATATTGTTGGTGAAGCTTGGGTAGACAATATAATAGGTACTGCTTTCTGGCAGAGAAATAGTCCGATCAACCCCAAAAACACAAAATTGAAATCTGTCATGGATTTCAAATTGATGGGACTTTCACACGATGCCTTCTTTGATGATTCAAACGGAGGAGGTTTACACAAAATCTTCAATCATATGACCTATGATTTCATGTATCCTGATATCTATAATGTACTTAGATTTCTGGATAACCATGATACGGACAGATTTCTAAAGGAATATCCAACCGATTTATCCAACTGGAAACAGGCGATAACATTTATTCTTACAATACCAGGCACTCCACAGATTTACTATGGTACTGAACTGTTGATGAATGGCACAAAAAGAAGAAGTGATGGCGATATTCGCCGCGATGTCCCCGGGGGCTGGCCAGATGATAAAGTAAATCACTTCACAAGAGAGGGCCGCGATGATATACAGAATGAAGCTTTCGACTTTCTGAGCAAGCTACTGCATTGGCGTCGTAACAATGATCTGATTGCTAATGGTTCCATGAAGCATTATGTTTTACAAAATGGTGTTTATGTATATGAACGTTACATTGGCAACAGAAATGTTCTGATATTCATGAACGGCGGGAAAAATGAGGTTGAGATAAATCTGGACAGATATGCCGAGTCGATTAAAGGCAGGAATGAATGGACCGATTTCTTATCCGGAGATATCATTTCTCTGGGTGAAAAGATGAAACTATCTCCTAAAGAAATTCTGATTTTAGAGTAACTTTATATTTATTAAACTGTTAACTGAAATAAGCAGTTGGGTAACGTACTGTATAAAACTAAAATGATAATTATGGGTAATATTTATAATTTAAGTATGAAAAAATGCAGAACAGTACTTACACTACTGCTTATTTCTATCTTCCTTTTTTCTTGTAGTGAGGATCCTGTTATTGTGCCCGATAAGCCAAAACCGGAAGAACCAAAACCAGAAGAGCCTGCAATGTTGAATGACTGGTACTCTTGGCAGCCGGAAAAACCTGATGCAGATGAGGAACTAACAATTTTCTTCAAAGCACCTTCCTCTTCAGAATTATATAATTACACTGGGGAGGTCTACGTACACATAGGAATTGTAAATGAAGGGGTTTGGCAAAATGAACCTGCTGATTGGGATGAAAATATAAGCAAATGTAAAATGAGTCCTGTAGAGGGAGAAAGCAATGCCTGGAGTATCAAGCTTATTCCAACAATAAGAGAATGGTTTGAATCAGAAAATATACCGATTAATAAAATAGGAGTCATTGCCAGAAGTGCTGACGGCAATAAAAAAGGTAATAAAGATGGCGCAGACTTTTTCATCGAGGAAATTACCGATAGTAAGTACAAAGCATTTCAGCCCGCTGCTGTAAAAACCGCATCAATGCCTGCAGGATTAAATCATGGGATAAATATAATCGACAATTCTACAGTAACACTTGTACTTTTTGATAAAGACAAAAATGGCAACAGAAAAGATTTTGCTCATGTAATTGGTGATTTTAACGACTGGACATTGAGCAACGACGAGAAATCTCAAATGTTTCGTGATGAGTCTTCAGGAGTATGGTGGATAACATTATCAAACCTGGATCCGAATAAAGAGTATGCATTTCAATATTACATTGGTAAATCGGGAGGAGAAACATTCAGAGTAGCCGACCCCTATTCTCGTAAAATATTAGATCCTGATAATGATAAATATATATCATCTGCAACATACCCTCATCTGAAACCTTATCCTGAAAAAGCTATTGGTATAGTCTCAGTTTTTCAAACTAAATCAGAGAGTTATAATTGGCAGGTAACTGATTTTGAAATCCCTGATAGAGATAATTTAGTAATCTATGAAATGTTACTTCGTGATTTTTCTGAAACAGGTGATATTAATGGAGCATTAGGAAAACTTGACTACCTTGAGTCACTTGGCGTTAATGCTATTGAACTTATGCCTGTACAGGAGTTTGATGGTAATGACAGCTGGGGATATAATCCTGCATTCTTTTTTGCAATGGATAAAGCTTATGGTACCGACAGGATGTATAAGGAGTTTATAGATGAGTGTCATAAACGTGGGATTGCTGTTATACTTGACGTTGTATATAATCATGCAACAGGTGCAAATCCTTATGCCCGTATGTGGTGGGACACTTCAAATAACAAGACATCTGTTGAAAATCCTTTCTTTAATGTAAATGCTCCTCACCCCTACTCTGTATTCCATGACTTCAACCATGATGCTCAGATTGATGGTAAGTTCATCGTGAGGGATTTTGTAAAACGCAACCTTCTGTTCCTTCTTGAGGAGTATAATATAGACGGTTTCCGTTTTGACCTGACAAAAGGATTTACTCAAAAAAACAGTACTGAATCATCCGCTTCAAACTATGATGCCTCAAGAGTTGCAATATTAAAAGAGTACAACAATACAATTAAAGAAGTAAATCCAAATGCATATGTTATACTCGAGCACTTTGCCGATGATCGTGAAGAGACAGAGTTAAGTAACGAGGGTATGATGGTATGGAGAAATATGAACTGGCAATATGGCCAGTCTGCCATGGGGTATAAAGATGACTCAGGATTCACCCGTACATATTATGGAACAGTACGACCAACAAACAGTCTGGTAAGCTATATGGAAAGTCATGATGAAGAGAGATTAGCGTACAAGCAGGTTACATGGGGTAACGGAATTATTAAAACCAGTTTGAGTGCGAGAATGTCTCAGCTTGCAACAAACGCAGCCTTTTTCTTTACTGTACCGGGACCTAAGATGATATGGCAATTTGGTGAACTGGGTTATGATATCTCAATTGATCAAAATGGAAGAACTGGGAAGAAGCCAATAAAGTGGGACTATCTGGAAGTTTCAGAGCGAAACAGCCTTTTAAAAACTTACAGCACTCTGATAAATCTGAGAATGGATCATCCTGAACTGTTTAACTCAACAGCTACTCTTGATTGGAGGGTTACACCTACATTCTGGGAGCAGGGCAGGTTTATCACACTCTCTTCTTTTGGCAGTTCAAAACAGGTGGTTGTGATAGCTAATTTCACAAATGAAGTAATCACTGTTCCATATACATTCCCAAGATATGGTGTCTGGTACAACTATATGGATCAATCAGAAACAATAGATGTAACATCAACAAATTTGAATATTGATGTTCCTGCTAACAGTTTTAAAATTTACAGCACATTTACGGATTAACAAAATCAAAGCCCGTCATGATATCGCATCCTTAGATAAAGTTACACATTATGTGATTTATTTAAGGATGCGATTATTTTATTGGGATTTTTGAAACTTATGTTATCTTTGCGAGTATAACATATAAATATCACAGATTTAAAAATTCTAAAACTTAAATAAAATGAAGTCAATTGCAATCATTTACGGATCAAGTACAGAACACACAAAAGAAGCTGCCGAGAAAATAGCTGAATTACTTGCAGATTATTCTCCTACATTAGCAGACATTTATGATGGCGATGATGAACCATTTAAAACCCACGATGTCCTCATTCTTGGTGTTTCCACATGGGGTGTACAGGATTTGCAGGATGATTGGAATGATTTCTACCCAAAACTAGAACAGATAGATCTATCTGGAAAAACAGTAGCACTCTTTGGAATGGGAGATGCCTCTATCTATCCAAGTTCATTTGTTGATGCCATTGGTATTCTTTATGAGATAGTAGTGAAACAAGGTGCAACAGTAATTGGCCATGTTTCTCCGGAAGGATACGATTTTGAATACTCAAGAGCACTGGTAGATGGTCAGTTTGTCGGCTTACCGCTTGATGACGACTATGAACCGGAGCTTACAGAAGAGCGTATAGTCAATTGGGTTGAACAGCTTAAACCACATCTTTCATAACCGGTTTTATTCTTCATTATCGCTTTAGCTTATAAACATCATCTTTATCCTGGACAATAGATAAACTTAGTGCACCTAATATGAGTGAGCATCCCGCAAGCACTAAGGTTAGTATTACTTGTCCATTAAACAGTTCACGTGTAATAAAACCAAGTATACTTGCAGCAAGTATCTGTGGAATTACAATAAAGAAATTGAATATACCCATATAGGTACCCATCTTATCAGCGGGCAATGAGCCTGTTAATATTGCATATGGCATTGATAGAATGCTTCCCCAGGCAAAACCAACACCTATCATGGGTATTACCAACATATTTGGATCTTTGATAAAAAACAGGGAGATTAATGATACTCCTCCAAAAGCTAAAGCTATTGAGTGAGTGGCTTTACGGCCTATCTGACGAGCAATTACTGGAAGAAGGAAAGCGCTGATTGCTGATACTGCATTATATACGGCAAAAAGGACTCCAACCCAGTTTGCCCCCTGATTATAAAGCAATGATGTGGAATCTGTTGTACCATATATATGTTGTGTAATAGCTGGAGTTGTATAAATCCACAAAGCATAAAATGACAGCCAGGAGAAGAACTGAACAACTGCAAGCTGCCCCATTGTTTTAGGCATATGAAGCAGGTCATTCATTATACCCACCATACCTTGTGGGCGATTGTTGTTCTTGGTAATCAAACCTGAAATTATTAGAATTAAACCAAAGACCAAGAGTAGTCCAGAGATTATATATAATTGACCATTGTCTTCTGCCAGTCTAAATGACTTAATTATAAATGTTGTAGCAATACCTATAAGAGTCCATATTACACCTCTTTTCATAAACTGACCAGAGGTTACAGGGGTCTTAATAACAGTTTTAATACCGGTAGACTTCTCTTTCTCTTCTTCAAAGGCAGCCAGTTCCTCAGGTGAATACTCTTTCGATGTTAAGACTGTATAAAGAACAGAAGCAATAAGTACTACTCCCCCCACATAAAATGAGAGCTTCACAGATTCAGGTATTACACCTTCAGCAGCAGTATTAGATATTCCAAACCAGTTAGTTAATATATAAGGCAACGCTGATGCTATAACTGCACCTGTGCCGATAAAAAAGCTTTGCATAGCAAACCCCATTGTTCTTTGCTCAGACGGGAGGTTATCACCCACAAAGGCTCTGAAAGGTTCCATTGAGATATTGATAGAAGCATCCATTATCCACAACATTCCGGCAGCAATCCATAATGATGGAGAGTTTGGCATTATATAAAGAGCTAACGTAGTAAATATAGCACCTATCATGAAGTATGGTCGGCGACGGCCAAAGCCATTCCAGGTTTTATCACTTAAATGACCAATAATTGGCTGTACAATTAATCCGGTTATAGGTGCAGCTATCCATAATATTGGAATATCCTCAACCCTGGCACCCAGTGTCTCAAAAATACGGCTGACATTAGCATTTTGTAAAGCAAAACCAAACTGTATGCCAAAGAAACCGAAACTCATATTCCATATCTCCCAAAAGGATAATCGTCTTTTTTTCATGTCGCTTAGATTAACTTATTTAAGTACTTATCTACTAAATTCCATCTGATAATTAACAAAAATACAAGGGTTTTTATATTGAGTTGGCAAATAAATCAATGTTATATTAATATCTCTGCGCAATCGATTGCACTGGTTTTGTTGACTCTTTTACTACTAATTCGGTCTTGATTACCCGGCTAACCACTCCCTCTTTTTTTTCTCTTCCTTCAATACGGTTTATAAGAAGTCGCGCAGCCACCTTTCCCATCTCTACACCATACTGGTCTACACTTGTAAGTCTGGGATATGTAACCTCTGTAATATTACTGTTTGTAAAGCCACAGACCGACACCTCTTCAGGCACCATAAAACCTAAACTTTTCGCTATCTGTATACAGTATGCAGCTACCTCATCATTAATACAGAAGAATGCATCAGGAACAGGATCAAGTTTAAGCATCTCAGGAATCACTTTCTTTGCAAGTTCAACAGTATCGCACACCTCTATCAGTTTTTTATCTATAGCTATCTTATGCTTACGCAGTGCATCCTCATACCCCATTCTCCTGTTATTGGATATCGGCATTGAAGGTACGGAGCCTAAAAAAGCAATATTCCTGCACCCGGATTCAATCAGATATTCAACAGCAGTAAATGCTCCTGCATAATCATCAACTACCACCTTATCAGTGTTTATACCTGTACAAATACGGTCGAAAAAAAGGAGATGCACATTATTATCTAATATTTCCTGAAAATGGTCATACTTTACTGTTGTTTTGGACTGAGAAACCAATATACCACAAACTCTTGCATCAAGCAGTGTTTCCACACATTTTACTTCCCTCTCATAATCTTCATTTGAGTGTGATATTAGGAGATTATACCCTTCGCTCTCGGTTTCTTGCTGAATTCCATCGAGCACTGTTGAAAAAAAATAGTGAACAATTTCAGGGACAATTACACCAATTGTGTTGTTTTTATTAGTACGCAGCTGTAATGCCAGTCTGTTTGGTTTATATTTATGCGCCTCGGCATAATCTTTTACAATTTTGCGAGTTTTTTTACTAATAGCAGGATGGTCACGCATTGCCCGTGAAACTGTAGATGGCGATAAATTAAGTGCTTTTGCTATATCTTTTAAGGTAATTTGTGCCATTATTAAGGTGACTCACGATTTAAATTTAATAACTCCTACTTTTTAAACTCAATATCAGTTTCTGATAAGAAAATGATATTATCAAAAATAGGAATAAAAAAAGTAAATATCAACCTATTTAAAAAATATCTGGTGTTTTGGGAAAAACCTCCACGTCAAATCAGATTAAATTTATATTTTTGTTTATAATCATTTCTATCCTATCAATATGACAGAATCCAAAATAACCTTGAATGTACAGTCCGAGGTAGGCAAACTCGAAGCTGTATTATTACACTATCCGGGACCCGAAGTAGAGAACATGACCCCACGAAATGCCGAAAGAGCGTTATATAGTGATATTCTCAACTTATCTATAGCTCAAAAGGAGTATGATCAATTACATGGGGTGCTGAGTAAGACTTCCAGAGTATATGAGGTATCTGACTTGCTTACTAAAGTACTTGAGAATGACATTCTTAAGGAACAACTTATACAAAAAATAGGTGAAATGGAGCAGGTTCCCGGGTATATCGACTACCTCATGAAACTATCTCCCCGAAACTTGTCCAAAATATTAATAGAGGGATTACCAATAAATATAAATACACTTACCGACTATCTGCGTGAAGAGTATTACGCATTAAAGCCTCTTTACAATTTCTACTTTACAAGAGATGCCAGTGTAGTAATTGGTAACAATGCAATGGTATGTAAAATGGCAAATAGTGTTAGAATGCGTGAGTCACTTATTATGAATGCAATTTTTAAAAGTGGACTTTTCTTCGACTCTAATCTGTTTAATATATATGATATTTCAGATAACAATCCTTCCGTGAAAGTAGAGGGAGGAGATATACTCGTTATAAGAGATGATATACTGCTAATTGGTAATGGCTCGAGGACTAGCTCACAAGGAATTGACCTCATAGTAGAGGAGTTTTGTAAAACCGGTAGTGGTAAAAAACATGTAATAGTGCAACAGCTGCCCGAATCTCCCGAATCATTTATTCACCTGGATATGGTATTTACTATGCTCGATACTAACACCGCCATGGTATATAAACCTTTAATTATGAACAGCTCACCCTACCAAACGGTGTATATGCAGATTGAAGATGGAAAAGTTGTCAAAATTTCTTCTTCAGGAGGTATACTAAACTCACTCAGGAAACTTGGTGTTGATCTGGAACCGGTAGTTTGTGGTGGTAAAGCCGATGAGTGGGATCAGGAGAGAGAACAATGGCATAGTGGAGCAAATTTCCTGGCAATAGCTCCCGGTAAGGTGATATCATATGCACGTAACATTCATACTTTGGAGGAGTTAAGCAAGAATGGTTTTGAAATTGTCACAGCACAAGATGTTATAAATGAGAAGTACAATCTCGATACACTATCAAAGTGCGTTATCACAATTGAAGGATCCGAATTACCTCGCGGTGGAGGTGGTCCCCGATGCATGACTATGCCACTTCGACGCAGTTAATCAGAGAATTTCAATAATTTTCAAAAGTGAATCTACTGTATATGTAGGTTCAAATCCATCAGGATTTAAATGTGCAGGATTGAACCATATCTGGTCAATCCTGCTATTTTTTGCACCAACAATATCAGCTTCCCAGCTATCACCTATCATTATTGTTTTATTACGCTTCGAGTTGGTGTTTTTAAGTGCATATGTAAACATCCCTTCGTGAGGCTTATTTATATTTGCATCTTCAGATAGGATTATTTTATCAAAGTACTTTCTCAAGCCTGAGTTTTCTATTTTTTTATATTGTACCTCTCTGAATCCATTCGATAGAATATGCATTTTATATCTTGGTTTCAAATACTCTAATAGTTCAATGGTACCATCAACCAGCCTGGTCTTCCTGGTTGTCCTTTCAAGAAAATCATCACTGAGATTTTTAGCATATTCCGGATCATCAATTCCAAACTCCCTTACAGGAGCCAGAAATCTTTCAACGATTAGTTCTTCTTTTTTAATCACTCCCTGCCGATAGAGTCCCCACAGATAATTATTACTGGGCATATAAACCTTGTAGTAATCCTCAAATGTTGGGTAATATTTTGAGTACCCATAGTCATGATAAACCTCTTCCAGACACTCCTTGCCATTAAGATGAATATCCCAAAGCGTATCGTCCAGATCAATAAATAAACTCTCGTACATTCAACTGATCAGCTAACTTCTATGATTAGATATTTTGTAAGACTCCAGAATCTCTGAGTATCTGTTATATGAAAAATCAGATTCCCATCACTACCGTTTACAAACTCATATGTTCCTTCGGGATGGGTAGACCATAATTTTCCTTTCTTAGAGTATAAAGGTATCTCTTTAACTTCACGAATGTCGATCTGCAGAAAATAATCTTTATTAAATGTATCCTGCATTACACGAGTAGCCTGAAGAAAACCTCCTGAAAGAATTTTTTGATTTTTAAGTTCATTTGCTGTACCAAATACATAATAGGCAGTGTTTAGTGATCTATCCTGCTCCTGAATAGTAATCATCTGCTGTTCTGTCTCAAGTGCCAGAGAGGTTATATCCTGCGATAGCTGAGCAATCTGCTCATCCTTCAATGCCAGCTCATTTTGAAGTTCAGCCAATCTGCCTGAGCTCTCCTGCATTTCACGATTGAGTCTGCTGATTGTATTTTTTAAAGCAGCTACTTCTTTATTACTACTGCTATATTTTTTATTAAGTTCTTCCAACTGTACTTTATTACGTTGCAAGATCTCACTGATCATCTTAAAGTTATCAGCTACACGCTGTTTAGTATCCTGACTCATCTCTCCAGCTTGTGAAGATTGAGTAGAAATATATTTCTCAGCTTCTCTTATCTTTTCAAAATTTGCCTCAACATCACTAATTACTGACATCATTTCTGCAGCTTCTCTTTCTGAATCTGACGATTGCATCAAAAGAGAGTCGCGTTGTGCCTGCAATTCCTTATATTCTTTTGACTCCTTCACATTTGTACATGAAACAATTAGTCCCATCACAAGAAACAAAATCCATATTTTTTTCATAAATTATAATATTAATATTTTACAATTATAAAAAATTCTCTCTACTGTTATATATCAATCCTTACCTTTAACTATTATAACAAACTCACCCCTCGGTTCGTTTTCTTTAAAATGATTTGTTAATTCTTCAAGTGTTCCTCTAACTGTCTCGGCATACATTTTGGATATCTCCCTTGAAACAGATGCGTATCTATCATTTCCCATATTTTCAGCAAGTTGAGAAAGTGTTTTGATAACTCTGTACGGAGATTCGTAAAAAATCATAGTTCTCGTTTCTTCAGAGAGCAGTTTAAGTCGTGTTTGTCTCCCTTTTTTCTGAGGAAGAAACCCTTCAAAGCAAAAGCGATCATTAGGCAGACCTGATTCAACCAGGGCTGGCACAAAAGCAGTTGCTCCCGGAAGGCATTCAACTTCTACTCCTGCAGTAATACAATCCCTTACTAGAAGATATCCGGGATCAGAAATAGCTGGAGTTCCTGCATCTGAGATTAATGCAAACACCTCTCCCGATTTCATTCTCTCCACTAAATGAGCTGTAGTCTTATGCTCATTAAATTTATGATATGACTGCATGCGTGTCTCAATACCATAATGTTTGATCAGTACACTACTGGTCCGTGTATCCTCAGCCAAAATAACATCACACTCTTTAAGCACCTTAATTGCTCTAAGAGTAATATCTTCCAGATTTCCTACAGGAGTGGGTACAACATACAGTTTTCCCATCTTAATCATTGATTTACTTAAACCCTTTTCTAACAATCAAAAGAAAATCAGCTACAGTTGGATTGTCAATATCAGCTGAAACATTTTCTCTGATATAATTCTCAGCCTCCTCGTATGATTCTAGTTCGCTAAGTTTTTCTAAAGTACTGTTCATTTTATGTCGATCATTACCAAACAACTCACGTTGGAAAATAAATCTGTCATTGAGACTAATTCCTCTCTTAATGTCGACCACAGCCGGAACTGTCTTTAATATATCATTTATTGATTTGGAGCTATTACTTGTCTCAATTATATTCTTAACTACCTTTGTTTCTTTTACTTCACTTTTTTCTTGAATTTTTTCAACTGGTAAATCAGATTCCTTTTTATTAAATAGTTAACATCCTGACTATATGGATTCCTGTATTCGGGCAATTCTATTCTTTGCGCATGAATATTACCAGTTCTGCCCTCTTTCTCAATCTCTTTATCAAATTCTTTTTCTTTCTCTTTCTCCAGAGCCGCTTCCTGTTCCTTTTGCTCCTTACCGGAAAGTACAACAACCAAGCGTTCCATTTGACCCTTCAAGTCATCTATCTGCATAAACTCAAGGTTATGCAGCAATTCATTAATTTTCTGAGTCTTTATAAATGATTCTTTGAAAAAGGTAAACGGGAGATTGCCGCTTTTACTGACCTCCATAACATTCTCTTGCAAAGATCTTATCTCACTAAGAAGCCGTTCAATATAAAATGATTTATTCTCAGACATCTGACATTAATTTATTTAATGATACTCAATAGCATACAATTATGTAAATTGCTCATTCCATGAAACACACAAAAGTAATCATATTTTAGAAAGCTCAACAAAATCATCAGGTAAATTCACAAGATATAACGTTTGAGTTGCCCTTGTAACCGAAGTATATAACCATCTGTAAAAGCTTTCACCAAGATATGATTCCTGTATATATCCTATATCCAAAAAAACATTTTTCCATTCACCGCCCTGTGCTTTATGACAGGTAACTGCATATCCATATTTTGTTTGGAGGGCATTAAAATAAGGATCTTCTTTTACCTTCTTATATCTGAGTCGTTTCTGAGAAATATCACTATAATCCTCCATTACATTAGTGAAAAGCTGATTATTCTGCTCTGATGTTAATCCCGGCACTTCTGTATGTAAAACATCTAAATTTATCTTGGCTTCAAATTCGATATCATATTCACGATGATACAAAACAACATTGCAGAACCTGAAACCATACAACTCCTCCTGACCTCTTACACGTTCAACTTCTACAAACTCTCCATTGGCAAGAAAGTCAAGATGTTCATACTCTTCAATCCAGAAATAGTTGTTTTTGGTAATCATGAGAATATCACCTGTTGAGAGCTCTTCTTCACGAAATAAAACAGTATTCCTTATCCCATTATTATATGCGTTTACACGCTTATTGGAACGGGAAATTATAATAGTTTCCTCTATTCCGTCACGTGAATAAGCATCTGATATCTCGTAAATCAGATCTTTACCTGTAATTCTTTTAACATCTGCAAAACCTTCAATTTTAAGCTTTGGAAAAACATCAGTTGCTTGCATTGCCAGTGAGTCTCTCAAATAAGTTGCGTTGTGAAGAATTCCTGACTCGATCTCCTGCCTCACAATATCTGTAA
>Ga0265293_10001241_pt1 | contig 56518 bp, 56 predicted proteins | sample Munlanlewell138R_FD_192505 | JGI IMG/M metagenome (GOLD analysis project Ga0265293, IMG submission 192505) | Leachate microbial communities from a municipal landfill in Southern Ontario, Canada - Leachate well 138R | ecosystem: Engineered > Solid waste > Landfill > Unclassified | place: Canada... | reverse complement strand
TTCTGCCGACGCTCGCCGAACTGCTCAACGTTCCGCAGGAAGATCTGTGGGACGGCGCAAGTTATGCGCCGGTGTTAAAAGAGGGGAAAAGCTGTGGACGCGACTATCTGGTGCTGAGCCAGTGTGCACATGTTTGTCAGCGTTCTGTGCGCTGGGATAATTATATCTGGATTCGCACCTGGCATGACGGGTTCCATCTCTTTGATGAGGAGATGCTTTTCGATCTGAAAAACGATCCGCTCGAACGCCGCAATATTGTTGCCGAAAAACCGGAACTCGCCGCCGCCGCCAGGCAGAAATATGACGCATGGCACAAACACATGATGGACACCATGCCCGCCGGTTACGGCGATCCGATGGACACCGTGCTCGCCGAAGGCGGACCGTTTCATGCGCGCGGCATGATCAAAAAAACAAACTACGACAAACGCCTCGCAGTCACCGGCCGCGGCTGGGCGGTTCCTGAATTAAAACAGCGATATCCGCAGGAATTTTTAGATGTGTAATCAGGATTCGTAATTAAAAAGGAGATTGGAAGTGCAGACGAAGAGATTAAAATTATGCGTGCCAGTGTTGTGTATCATAACCGCTGCCTGCGAATTGACTGCCGGTGACATCGTTGTTGCCGACGGAATGGATTATTCAAACAGCCGGCAGCTGAATTCCGTCTGGAAAACCATGTACGGACTTTCTTCCGTAAAAAATGCGATCACGTTTGAGGCTCAATCGCTGGCAGGAACACGGCCTGCTCCGGCATCCGGAACGGTGCTTGTGCTGGGGAATGCAATCAGTCACCGCGAGCTTGGGGCAACCCTGAAAGAGGACTGGGTGCTGTCCGCAAAAATACTGCATAAAAGTTACGGGCGCGGGCAGGGGATTTATCTGCTGAATGAAGCCGGAACGCAGGGATATGGCATTCTCTGGAATTCTGCCAATGTAAGTCAATTTGCCGGAAATGGTTTTTTAAGCATTCGGCGGTTTGATAATGCGAACTATAAAGACTGGCCGTCTTTCGGCGTCGGAACGCAGCTTGGTCGGGAAGCCAACTCGCAGCATCCGGTTACCGGCTATTGTGTAACGAAACTGTCCAGCGCAGATCAAAATACCGCAACGTATGAGACCGCAGCATGGAACGATTTTTTAACGGTTGAGCTGCATTGGTCTGCGACAGAAGGAACGCTGCGGCTGTATGCCAACGGAAAATTTATCACACAGGCGGCGGACAACAGTTTTTCAGAGTTCAGCCGGATTTATTTAAGAGGCAATTCGGATGGGTACTTTGATGACATTCAGGTAAGCACCGGTTCGGAAAAAAAATAAGAGAAAGCAGAGGAGGGACGGGTATGAAAGAATGAAGAAAGATAATGGCCATCGTCGCAATAACGGGTGGTTATTGCGATAAATTCGGAGAAGTAGACAGAAAATAAAAAATGGAGAAAAAATGAGAAAAAATAAATGTATCATAATAGTAACAGCAGTACTGATGAGCCTGTCCGTTACGGCAAACGTCATCTATTCAAACGGAATGAATTACGCTAATAATGCTGCCCTCCGCACGGACTGGACTACGGTTTACGGAGAAATTACAGTCCAGCAGAATGCATCCTTCGGAGCCGCAGGACTGGCAGGGCAAACTCCATCGCCGGCATCCGGGTCATTTATGTCAGCAGGCAATGCAATTGCGTATGACAGCCTGGGGACTACGGTAACGGGCGACTGGAGTTTGAGTGTAAAAATGCTGCACAATAACTATGGACGCGGGCATGGGATTTTTCTGCTCAATGAAGCGGGGACTCAAGGTTACGGTATAATGTGGACCGGCGGGAATGTAAGCCAGTACGGCGGCAAAGGAACTTATACGATCCGCGCATTTAATAATCCAACACATAATAATCATTCCACATTTGGAGCCGGAAATGTGATCGGCAGTTCTGTCAACGGCTCGCACTGGCTTACAGGATATGAAGTGACCGCAACATCCGGCACAGATCAAGACAATGCTACGTTCGATACATCGACCTGGAATGATTTTGTTGAACTTACGCTGACGTGGGAAGCGGAGACCGGCATTCTGACGCTGTTTGAAGGCGCAAATCAGATTATTCAGGTTACAGATACGTCGTATTCGAGTTTCAGCCGCGTATATATTCGCGGCAACAACAACGGATTTTTTGATGATATCGTTGTGACAGCCGCAGTTCCGGAAGCGGGAACCATCGGTCTGTTTTTAATCAGCGGAGCCGGGCTGTTCATCTCCCGCCATTTTTTGACACGATAAAGCAGTGCGCGCCGGAAAAAAACTGAATCTCATATGATCAACCAGAGGTCCGTATGTTTAAGACAAAACCATGTTTAGTTATTGTTATGTGCGCCGGAATAAGTTCGTTTGCAACGGGATCGGCATTTCAGATTACAGGAAAAAATCCGGCGAACGCCGGGGCTGATATGCCGTTTATAACGCTGGAGGCTGAGAGCGCCGCAACAGTAAAAGGCAGTGTGGTTAGATTGTCTGAATCCTGCCCCTGGCCTTCCGTGCCGGAGCAGGAGGCATCCGGACACGCATATGCGGAGCTGAAAAAGACCGGCGATTATATCGAGTTCGTGTTTGAGCGCGCCGCAAATGCAATGGTGATTCGCCATTGCATTCCGGACGCGCCGAACGGCGGCGGAATCTCGGCGACATTGGGATTATATGTAAACGGCGAGCGCCGGCAGAATCTCACCTTAAGTTCAAAACATAACTGGCTGTACGGTGACGGGGTCTTATTCGAAAACGGACAGAGTGAAACGCCCGGAAGTTATCCTCATGTGTTCTGGGATGAAACCCGCTTTTTCATTGAGGGAGGCATTTCTGCCGGCGATGCTGTCCGGTTACAGAAAGATTCCGGCGATACGGCAAAATTTTACCGGATTGATTTAATTGAGCCGGAACTGGTTGATCCGCCGCTTTCCTGCCCGGAAAACGCACTGTCGGTTGTAGACTATGGCGCCGCCGGAAAATCTGCGGACGTTGATACGGCGGCAATTAAGCGTTGCATCGAAGATGCAAAAGCCCAGGGGAAAACCGTGTGGTTTCCTGCCGGAAACTATCTGCAGAACGAATTCTTTGTTCTGGACGGCGTTAAAGTGCAGGGCGCCGGCATGTGGCATACGGTTTTATATGAGACGGTCGGCAACTATGCAACAAACTGGGCGGGGAATGCCGGTTTCCGGCTGGAAGGAACCGGCGCGGGTGTTTTTGATCTGAGCCTTGACAGTTCGGTCTCAACGCATCGACCGAAATCACACAAAGCATTTTTCGGTGTGGCAACCAACTGGATTGTTGAAAATGTCTGGATTTCACATATCGGCGTCGGTTTCTGGATGGCGGGAAAGGATGGCGTGATCCGGAATTGCCGGGTGCGCTGTACATACGCCGACGGGATTAATATTAATAACGGTCAGAAATACGAAACAGATAATGTGCTCGTTGAAAATAATCATGTGCGCGGCACCGGTGATGACGGTTTAGCGATTCTTTGCAGTTCAAGATCCCCTGGAATTACAACCCGCGTTACACTGCGCTCAAATACAGTTTCTGCGGTCTGGTGGGGTGCAAACTGCGATTTGGCAGGAGGAGAAAATCACCGGATTGAAAATAATCTGCTGACTGACGGCGGCGGTTTTGTGGTGAATATGCCGTCCTCTTTTCCGATGAGTAAGCTCAAAGATACTTATTTCAAGGATAATGTGCTGATCCGGTGCGGAAAACGCAAAGGGCTGGCGCCTGAAGCAGAACGCGGCGCAATATGGATATTTCCTCAGACGGATGAAGTGGAGGGGTTTATTGTAGAGAACAATAAAATTTACCAATCCGCGTTTCATGGAATTCACTGCACAGGAAAGCAACGGCAAAATATTGTATTTAAAGGCAATGAAATTAAACAATCAGGGCGCAGCGCAGTGCGCGTTGATGTGTCAGCCACCGGTACAGGAGTGTTCGAAGCAAATATCTCAACTCAATCCGGCAGTCAGCCGTTTGTGAATAAGTCAACGACGTATCATGTGACCGAAAAAAATAATTCCTGGCAGTAATCCGGGATTTAATTGAAAGAACCGTTGTATGAATTTACATGCGTGGGACTGGGGGGTTCTGCTGTTCGGATTGGGTGCACTGACGGCAGTGACATTTTATTTGAGACGCTTAACCCGCAGTGTTGCCGATTATATTGCCGCCAATCGCTGTGCCGGACGTTATCTGCTGACGATGGCGGAAGGTGCTGAAGCAATCGGGGCGATCACAATAGTCGCCATGTTCGAAAAATTTTATAAGTCGGGTTTCGGCGGACTGTGGTGGCAGTCGATGATGCTTCTGGCAACATTTATTTTTTCAGCCACCGGCTGGGTTGCCTACCGTTACCGGCAGACTAGAGCCCTGACACTGCCGCAGTTTCTGGAAATGCGCTACAGCCATCGTTTCCGTATTTTTATCGGAATCCTCTCCTGTGTTTCCGGTATTATTAATTATGGAATTTATCCCGCCATCAGCGCCCGGTTCGTCGTTTATTTTTTCGGGCTTCCAATTCACATGGTTCATCTGTTCGGTATGGATCTGAATCTTACGCTCGGTATGGTTATGCTGGTGATGATTTCCGGTGCGGCGTTTTTTGCATTAATGGGCGGGCAGGTGGCTGTGCTTATTACAGATTTTATTCAAAGTGCGCTGTTGAAATTCGGCGGGTTGCTGGTTTTTGTTGTACTTCTGCTTTTCTTTAAATGGGATACATTCACATCCACCATGCTTTCTGCCCGCCCCGGAGAATCGTTTATCAATCCATTCGACCAGCAGGGGATTTCCGGTTTTAATTTTACGTTTTTTGCCATGATGGTTTTTATCGAAGCATATACGCGGAAATGCTGGATGACCGGGCAGGCGCTGTCCGCCTCGGCAAAAAATTCCCATGAATTGAAAATGGCCGGAATTCTTGGAAATTTAAGCCGCGCTACGCATGAGTTGATTTATTTTATCATTCCGCTGGCGGTTTATATTATCATGAATAATGAACAGTTTGCGGAAATGGCCGGATCAATCCGTCAGGGATTAAGCTCGCTGGGGACGGAACAACTGCAGAATCAAATGCTCGTTCCGCTGGGATTATCCAAACTGCTGCCGGTCGGAATTTTTGGACTGTTTTGTACGGTGATTGTTACGGCGGCGCTTTCTACGGATAATACCTGTCTGCTGATTTACGGGAGTATTCTTGTGCAGGACGTCATCGTTCCGCTGCGGAAAAAACCGCTGGATACGGCGCGGCATTTGCGCTGGATACGATACGCGGTTTTCGGCGTTTCGGTCTTTGTCTTTTTTTGGAGCTGGCTGTTTCCGCTGGGCGATTATATCCTGATGTATTTCCAGTTAACCGGCGCAATTTATATGGGCGGAATCGGCTGTGCGGTGATTGGCGGACTCTACTGGAAACGCGGCACCACCGCCGGGGCGTGGGCCGGAATGATTACCGGCTCAACGCTGGCAGTTGCCGGAATTATTCTAAGAAATATTATCTGGCCGTATCAGTTGGACGCAATTAAAGCCGGATTTCCGGCGGTTCAATGGATACAGCAGCTGCCGGAAGATTTCTTCTTCAACGGCGTTCAGATGATGGTGATTTCCGCGCTCTGCGCAATCACAGTTTATGTCACTGTATCTTTAGTCACCCGTGTAAAGCCGGGCTTTGAAATGGATAAAATGCTGCATCGCGGAAAATATGCGGTTGCAGAAGAAGTAATCGAACGGCATCAGGTCGGCGGATTTTTCCGACGACTCGGAATCACGGATGAGTTTACCCGTACGGATAAGATGATACTGTTTCTAAACTTTGGAATCATGCTGACATCCGTTCTCCCGTTTATCACCGGCTGCATTTTGCGCATTTTTATGGATATTCCTGATAAAGCCTGGCTTGCATACTGGGTCTGGGTTTTAATTTTCTATACCACCATCGCCGTTCTGACAACCATCTGGTTCACCTGGAAAGGAACACAGAATGTGCGTGAGCTGATTTGCGGCTTGCGCGGTCAGAATGAAACTCCGGCAGATGACGGACGGGTGGCTGAATAGCCGGAGCATGGCATGATGGAGATCGCTGAAAAAATTGAAACGCTTCTCCGGCAGATGACGCTGGATGAAAAAATCGGTATGTGTCATGCCAACACAAAATTTTCATCCGCCGGAATTTCGCGGCTTGGAATCCCGGATATCGTCATGTCCGACGGGCCGCACGGCGTCCGGCAGGAAATTGCCAAAGACAGCTGGCGCTCCGCCGGAAGAGATGACGATGATGCAACATATCTTCCCGCCGGCACCGCACTGGCATCAACCTGGAATCCGGACTGTGCAAAAGATTTTGGATATGTGCTCGGCAGGGAAGCGCGGGAGCGGGGAAAAGACATCATCCTTGCGCCGGGAATTAATATTATCCGGACTCCGCTGTGCGGACGCAATTTTGAATATATGAGCGAAGATCCGCATTTGATCCGCTCGCTGGCGCCCGGATTGATTCACGCAATTCAGGAGCAGGATGTTGCCGCGTGCGTGAAACATTTCGCGGCCAATAATCAGGAGTTGAACCGCTTTGAAACCAATGCTGAAGTTGACGAACGGACGCTGCGCGAAATCTATTTCCCTGGCTTTGAAGCCGCCGTTTTTTCCGGCGTATTAACCGTGATGGGCGCGTACAACCGGTTTCGCGGGCAGCACTGCTGCCATAACCATTATCTGCTGCAGCAGGTATTAAAAGACGAATGGAAATTTCCGGGGCTGGTCGTCTCAGACTGGGCGGGAACGCATAATACCGATGAAGCCGTTTTCAACGGACTGGATATCGAAATGGGTACGCCGGTCGAATATGACGAATATTACCTCGCCCGTCCGTTCCGCGAAGGAGTTCTTTCCGGCAATTATCCGGAATCACTGCTGGATGAAAAAATCCGCCGGATTTTATATGTCGTGCTCCGTTCCGGAATGATGAAAGAAAACAGAAAACCCGGCGCGCGCAATACTGCAGAGCATCAGGCAATCGCGAAAAACATTGCGCGTGAATCCATTGTACTGCTGAAAAATGACGCCGGCGGTCTGCCGGTGAATCCTGATAAAGTAAAATCCGTTTTGGTGGTCGGTGACAATGCCGACCGTAAAATGTCCGCCGGCGGCGGCAGCTCAGAGGTCAAAGCATTATATGAAATCACGCCGCTGGAAGGTATCCGGACGCTGATGGGTTCGCGCGCAAAAGTCGAATACATCAAAGGATATCCGGTGCGCGATATTCCGGTTCTGCCGGTGGATTCCGAATATCTTGCAATTGCAGATCAGCACGCCGGGATACGCGGCTGGCACGCCGGGTTTTTTCAGACAGAAAAGCCGTCCGGCACGCCGGTATTTGAACGCGTGACCGATCAGATTAATTTCTCCTGGGAACAGGATCCACCGGCTGATGGAATCGATGTTTTTTCAGGATATGCGGTGCGCTGGCGCGGAACATTAACTGCCCCGGAAACCGGCGAATATAAATTCGGTGTGTACAACACAAACGAAGCCGCAGTGAGTTTAAACGGCGCCGTTCTTTTAAAAACGGAAGCAAACACCGTCGCCCGCTATTCTGAAAAGACGGCTGTTTTAAAATCCGGCGAAGCATACGAAATCCTCATCGAATATTATTATAAACGCGGCAGTTCACGTATTGAATTCGGGTGGCTTCCGCCGGAAGAAACCGTGCCGGATATTCATGCCGCCTACGCATCTGTAATTGATGCCGCGCAGCGAGCAGACACCGTAATTTTTATCGGCGGGCTGAATCATCAATACGACACGGAAGCCAGAGACCGCCCGGATATGCGCCTGCCGGAAGGGCAGGATGGACTGCTGGAGGCGGTGCTGAAAATAAAGCCGGACACCATCGTTATCATCATGTCCGGCGCTCCCGTTGAAATGCCGTGGATTAATCACGCCGCCACTGTTTTGTGGACGTCATACGCCGGAATGGAAGGGGGCACCGCATTGGCGGAAGTTCTGTTCGGCGCGGTGAATCCTTCCGGCAAACTGCCGATAACCTTTCCGGAAAAACTGGCCGATTCACCGGCGCATGCCATCGGCGAATATCAGGCGGGTATCTGCCGCTACAAAGAAGAAATATTTGTCGGCTACAGGTACTTTGATTCATTCGATGTGAAACCGCTGTTTGAATTCGGCAGAGGACTTTCATATACAGAATTCACCTATTCCGATCTGCACATACAGCCATCCGCCGCGCCGGATTCGATTGCTGAAATATCCTGCAGAATAAAAAATTCCGGTTCAATGGATGGCGCGGAAACAGTTCAATTTTATCTGCAGGATGTGGAGTGCAGTGTAAAGCGCCCGCAAAAAGAATTGAGAGGGTTTGTGAAAGCGCATCTCGCTGCCGGCGAAGAAAAAACCGTTTCAATTACGCTCTCACTGCGTGATATGTCATTTTATAACGTCAGTCAAAAATGCTGGTGCGTCGAGCCGGGAACGTTTGTTCTTTATGCCGGTTCATCTTCGCGCGATCTCAGACTGCATCAATCGTTTGAATATACAGGCACAGGAATCATTACAGATGAAAAGTGAATGGGAGTCGCACCGGATTGAACGGGCGGAAGAATGGTTAGCGCGGCTGGCACGCGCTAAGTTTGCGGAGCAGATTAAAATTGATTTGGAGTTTGCGCCGGCAGAGCCGTTTCTGCCGTTTGAAAAAATTCCGGCACTGCCGTTTCGTCCGGTGCCGGAAAATCAGGTCTGGGGAACAAACGGCGAACTCGGCTGGTTTAAAATTGCGGCGAAAATTCCGGCGGACTGGAATTCCGGAAATCCGGTCGCACTGCTGGTGAATGTGAACGGCGAACTGCTGCTGTTTAATCCGGACGGCGTTCCGGTGTACTCCTTAACCGCCGGATCAATTTTCATGCCGCGTTTCCGGCACGAGCTGTTTACGCTGGAAGCAAAACCCGGCGATAACATTCTATGTTTCGGTGAAGCCACGGCGGCGACGCTGTTTGGTGTAGAGCGTCCGGTGGTCGACAGCGGCGGGGCGATTCAGCCCGGCACCGGTCCGTTTCCGGAAGAAGAAAAAATTGCCGATGCCTGTTCATCTGTAAAATTTGCGCGACTGGTTTCGCTCCGTCCGGAACTTTATGACTTAGAGCGCCGTGTTGCGCTGTTAATTGATCAGGCGCGGTCATTGCCGGAAAATCATGAGCGCCGGAAAAAACTCAGCCATACACTCTGCGACGCAGTTGGACTTTACGATTCCGGCAAACTTGCCGAATGCACAGATTTAATTCAGGCCTGTTTCGCTGCGCCGGAAAATCATGAGCTGGAATTTACGGCAATCGGACACGCGCACATCGACACCGCGTGGCTGTGGCACATGGAAGAATCCATTCGCAAATGCGGACGCACCTTTGCGCGCCAGCTCGCCAACATTAAAAAATATCCGGAATACATCTTCGGCGCGAGCGCTCCGTTTCATTATGACTGGACGGAAAAATATTATCCGGCGCTCTTTGAACAGATTAAAGAACAGGTTGCCGCCGGACGCTGGGAATGCCTCGGCGTAATGTGGGTGGAAGCGGATTGCAATATTTCCGGCGGCGAAGCGCTCGCGCGCCAACTGCTCTACGGCAAACGGTACTTCATGCAGAAATTCGGCGTCGATGTGAATCACCTCTGGCTGCCGGACGTATTCGGCTATTCCGCGTGTCTGCCGCAGCTGCTGCAATCGGCACGCGTGTCGTATTTCATGACGATTAAAATTTCATGGAACCGCTACAATCAATTTCCGTTCACGAGCTTTCGCTGGAAAGGCATCGACGGTTCGGAAGTGCTCACGCATCTGCCGCCCACCGGAAACTATAATGAACAACTGATTCCGTCGCGGCTTTCATTCGGACGCGACAACTGTCAGGAAAAGGAAACCGCGCCGCTGGCGCTGGCGGCGTTCGGCATTGGCGACGGCGGCGGCGGACCGACCGAAGAGTTTATTGAAGACGGACTGTTGATGAAAAATCTCGCAGCCGCGCCGCGCGTGCGCTTCGGAACCGCCGCCGGATTTTTTGAAAAGCTGGACCGGTATTCAAACCGGCTGCCGGAATGGAACGGCGAGCTTTATCTTGAACTGCATCGCGGAACACTGACGTCGCAGGCAAAAATTAAAGCAGGCAACCGGCAGACTGAACACCGTTTGCGTGACACCGAAATTCTGTTTGCTCTCTTCGCACCGGAAATTTATCCGCAGGAAAAACTCGAAGCGCTGTGGAAAAAATTTCTGTCGAATCAGTTTCATGATGTACTGCCCGGCAGCAGCATCGCCGGCGTTGCTGAAGACACGCTCAATGACTATGCCGAAATCAACCGCGAACTGGATGAACTGTGGCAGAGCGCCGCGCCGGAAAATTCCGGCGCCGGATTTACCGTTGTGAATTCACTCAATTTCCGGCGCAGCGATATTGTTCGTCTGCCGTCCGCATCGCCGGTTGAAACCGCCGGAAAAATTCTGCCGGCGCAAACCGTCGGAAATGAACTTTGGATTCAACTCGAACAGCCCGGACTTGCGAGCACCGTTTTAACTCCGGCGGAAACTCCGGCGCCGGAAATTCAAACGCGCGAACTCACTGCCGCTGATTTTCCGCTGACGCTCGAAAACGAGCACGCCCTTTATCAGCTCAACGAAAACGGTGCAGTGCTTTTTGCGCAGGATAGGCGCACCGGAAAAATATTCATCGAAAACGAAGCCGCCAATGAACTCGCGCTGTACGCCGATTATCCGGTGAAGTGGGATGCGTGGGATATCGACCCGTTTTATCCGGATGCGTTAATCGACACCGCGCACGCCGCCGGAACCGCCGCGCTGGAAACCGGCGCCGTTGCACAGATTTTAAATCTCAAACTGGCGGTCGGAAACTCGATCATTCAGCAGCGCATCATACTCCCGGAAACCGGCGCAGCACTTGAAGTTGAAAATCAGGTGCAATGGAACGAAACACACCGGCTGCTCCGCGTGAATGTTCCGGTGGCGGTGAAAAATAAAACCGCCGGATTTAACATTCAGTTCGGCGTACTGCATCGCAGCACCGAAAACAATACCTCCGAAGAGCAGGCACAGTTTGAAGTTGCGGCGCACGAATACACCGATCTTTCAGAAGCAGATTCCGGCGTCGCATTGCTCAACGCCGGAAAATACGGACACAAAATAAAAGGCAGCGTCATCTCCATGTCGCTGCTGCGCGCGCCGGCTTTTCCGGATCCCGATGCCGACCGCGGCGAACACTGTTTCCGTTACGCCATCGTGCCGCACGCCGGAAATCTGGCAGAAAGTGATGTCGCGGAGCAGGGCGCAATCTTCAATCAGCCGCGCTGGATACTCGCCGGAAAACACGATTTTAAATTTCCGTTCGCCATTGATGGTAATAGTATTCGCCTCGAGACCATCAAAAAAGCCGAAGATTCTGACGACCTGATTTTGCGGCTCTACGAATGCAAAGGAAATTCCGGTACGGCGGAGATGAAATTCCGGTGTGCGGTTAATGCGGCGGAAGTCAATCTGCTTGAAGAACCGATAAAATGTCTTGGAAATTTTCCGGAGGACAGCGTGCTGAATCTGCCATTCCGTCCTTTTGAAATTAAAACTATACAACTGACACAGGTGTAGCGTGAGTCTTAAGGCCGTTTTGTTTGATTTGGATGGCGTAATTGTTAACACGGCAAAATATCATTATATCGCGTGGAAAGAGCTGGCAGATAAACTTGGAATCTATTTTGACGAAGACATCAATGAACGGCTGAAAGGCGTCAGCCGGATGGCGTCGCTGGAAATTATTCTGGAGCGCGCGGAGAAAAAATATTCCGGTATCAAAAAAGAAGCGTTTGCGGATGAAAAAAACAGCCGTTATGTCGCGATGGTAAAACAGCTGACTCCGTCGGAAATTCTGCCGGGTGTACTGGATTTTTTAAATGAGCTGAACGCCGCCGGGATTCGATGTGCAGTTTGTTCCGCCAGTAAAAGCGCCGGAATGATAATCGATCTGCTTGAGTTGAATGATTATTTCGATGCGGTGTTCGGCGGAGCGGACGTGACAAAGCCGAAGCCCGACCCTGAAATTTTTATATTGGCACAGACCCGCTTCGGACTGGCGCCAGAAGAGTGTTTAGTAATTGAAGATGCGTTTGCCGGAATTGAAGCGGCGCAAACAGCGGGAATGCGCACAATGGGGATCGGCGATGAAAAAATTCTGACAAATGCGGACGTGGTTTACCGTGACATGACATGTTTTTCCCTGGCGGATGTGTATGAATTTTTTAACTGAGGATATAATGTGGGTTTATAAAACAGAAGGATATTCTCTGGAAGAGATTAGGCTGAACGGCAGCCGTTTCATGCTCGGCAACGGCTATATGGGTTATCGCGGCACACTGGAAGAACACACGAAAGAAGAACTGACCGCGTGCATTCTAAACGGCGTATATGATCAGGTTCCCGGGAAATGGCGTGAACCGGTGAATGCGCCGAACGGGTTGTTTACAACGGTGGGAAACGCCGGAAATATTCTTGCGCACGAACAGTCGCTTAATATTCGCCATGGCATCCTGTCGCGCAAGACCGAATATGAAAACGGTAACGTGGAAGCAGAGCGGTTTGTCTCAATGGATGATATCCATCTGATTTGCTTGAGATATAGATCCACGATGCCGGTCAAAACATCGATCAACTCAGATGTATGGGATATCAACGGTCCGCATTTTCAGTGCGTTGAGCAATCTGAAAATCATGTTCTGGTGAAAACCGGCGAGCAGGGGGTTCTGATTGCAGTCTGCACTGAAACAGAGTGGATCGGAAAGAACGCGTTTAATAAATATATTTCGATTTATACTTCACTGGATTGCGACAACCCGCTGGAAACAGCACGCGCGAACAGCCGTCGAGCAAAAGAGGCGGGCTATGAGCGGCTGAAAGCTGCACATGCCGCGCAATGGGAAACACTGTGGAAGCGCTGTGATGTTAAAATTTCCGGTGATGACGAAGCGCAATTCGCACTGCGGTACAGTTTGTATCAACTGTTACTTGTCGCGCCGCGCCATTCAGACCGTCTTTCAATTCCGGCGCGCGGTCTCTCTGGACAAGTATACAAAGGCGCGGTTTTTTGGGACACGGAAATGTTCATGACACCGGTATTTTCGCTGATCGATCCGGCAGTGGCACGTAATCTGATTTTATACCGTTGTCATACACTTGACGGCGCGCGCCGTAAAGCAGCAGAGCTTGGATTTCGTGGCGCATTTTTCGCATGGGAAAGTCAGGAAACCGGCGACGATGCATGCTCATATTTTAACGTCACCGACGTTTTTACTGGCCGTCCGATGCGTACCTATTTTCGTGACAAACAGATTCACGTCAGCGCCGATATGGTTTACGCGGTGGATCAGTATTTTAAACAAACCGGCGATTTTTCAATTTTCACCGCCGGTGCGGCGGAGTTGATGATTGAATGTGCGCGTTTCTTCTTTTCATATGCATATTATAAAAAAGATAAATCGCGTTATGAGCTGCTTGATGTCGTCGGTCCGGATGAATATCACGAGCGTGTGAACAATAACGCGTTCACCAACCGGATGGCGAAACACACGATGGAATCGACTCTTGCCATGCTGGAGATGCTAGAAGAACGCGCACCGGAATTTTTCGCGGCGCTGGATGAGAAAATAGAATTTTCAGCAGAGCTTGATAACTGGCGTGACTTTGCTGAAAAACTTTATATTCCGGCGCCGGATGCCGCCGGAATTATTCCTCAGTTTGATAACTATAAAAAATTAGAAGACATAACGCTCAGCGAGGTGAAAGCGCGCATGCTTGACCCGACAGAATATCTCGGTGGCGGTAACGGCCCTGCCGTTGCCACACAGATTTTGAAACAGGCTGACGTAATTCAGATGCTCTATCTATTCCGTAACGAATATTCACCAGGAATCAAACAGGCGAACTGGGAATATTATGAGCCGCGCACAGAGCACGGATCAAGTCTGAGTGCGTGCATGTACGCAATGGTCGCGGCAGAAATCGGCAGACCGGACTGGGCGTATAACTATTTCATGAAAACGGCGACGGTGGATTTGACGGGACAGTCGAAACGGTACATCGGTCCGCAGTATATTGGCGGAACACATCCGGCGGCAAACGGCGGCGCATGGATGAGTGCAGTGTTCGGCTTTGCAGGACTGAATGCGGACGAAAGCGGAATTACACTGAAACCGTCGCTGCCGTCGCACTGGAAGAGTATTGAATTTTCTGTTGAGTGGCACGGTCAACGCCACCGCATTTTTGTTTCGCACAATGAAACTTCGATAACGCCAAAATAAAGGAATGAGTACGATGTTTGCAATTTTTATACAAGGGCACTACTCGGCCAGACTTTACGATTTGAAAAACGATACGGATGAAATGAACGATCCCGCCGGTTTGTTGGAATATGCCGAAGTATTGAAATCTTTATGAGTTAAGGTATGACAACCGTTTTTACTTCGGTTGCGGAATAAGTTGTGTACCAAAATGATAAAATTTTCCAATGATATAATCTTTAGCAATAACACAGACACATTTCTGTAATGTAGTTAACCTTGTCCTCCGTGTCTTTGAGCCCTTTACAGATTGATATCTTGAGGCCCAGAGATGCTCGAACGGATTTAAGTCGGGAGGAGGTATGGAGGCAGGAACATCAACGTACAACCACCGGCTTCCACGAGCGCCTGTGTGGAGAGCCTGCATAGAAGCTTGCATTGTCCAGAACGATGGCACTGCCTGGGGGAATGGAAGGCAACAGGACATCTGAAAAGCAGGCATCCACTACGGCACTGTTATAATGTCTTTCAAAGGTCATCGGACTCACCAGGCGTCCGTTGCGGGATGCGGAGATGATACTGGTTCGTCCACGCTGCCCTCTAGCAACATCCGTATAGACCGGCTGGCCCTGCGGTGAACGGGCGCAGGGCCGGTACAGGCAGTGGTCCATGCCGCTTTCGTCGAGAAAGTACACCGGACGGTCTCTCAGACGGTCGAGTTCCCGCTGGAACAGTCAGCGTTGCACCTCATCCCGTTCGAGGTAGCGCCCGATTTTTAATGTGAGGTTCTGCCTTTTCAGTCCGTGCCAGACGGTCGTGAAATGGACCCCAAGGCGTTCTCCGGACTCCTCGAGCGTGGCGTCGGGATCCTTTTCCACCTCATGCCGGAGCGCGTCCGGATCAAGCGTACGCCAATGTCCCCAGTTCTGCCTGGGCTCGAGCGTTCCGGCGGCATTGGAGGTACCGATAGACGGTGCGCCGCCCGACATGAAACCGTTTAGCTGCCTCAACTTTCGATCCGCCGTTTTTGACAAAGGCCGCGATCCGTTCCCGCAAATCCATCGTATAGGCTTTGATGAGCGCGCGATGCCACAAAGATCAAGAGTCTGACAATGTTATTTTAAAATACTATATTTCGCTGTTAAAATTTTCCGGCGAGCAGATCGTAAGTTGCGAGCAGGGCTTCGGGAATGACGCGCGGACCGCCGAGCACAGGAATAAAATTTGTATCGCCGTTCCAGCGCGGGACGATGTGCTGATGCACATGATCGCGCAGTCCGGCGCCGGCGGCCTGTCCGAGATTGAATCCGATGTTGAATCCTTCCGGAGCCATTGTTTCACGCAGCACCTGCAATGATTTTACGATGAGCTGATGCATTTCCGCCGCCTCATTGCCGGAAAAATCTTCCGGCGTGGCGGTGTGCCGCAACGGGGTAACGAGCAGGTGGCCGCTACTGTATGGGAAGCGGTTCATGACTACAGCGCAGAATTTTCCGCGATATAGAACTAAATTTTCACGGTCGTTTGTTTCGGAAAAATAGCGGCAGAGAAAACAGCCGCCGGTTTTTGCGCCGCGAATATAGTCGATGCGCCACGGCGCCCAGAGCGGACGCGTCATTCCATCGTCGTGTGTGTTGCTCATGTATGTATTTTATGATTAAAATGGCGGAATAAAGCAATGAAGGAATGTTGCCGTGGCTGTAAAACTGATCGTTGGAGCAGATGAATATCTGGTGAGCGTGAATGCGCGTACGGCTGTCGAGGCGCTTTGTCCCGCAAGTGAGCAGGTGCTCGGACTTGAAACAGTGAACGGCGATGTCAAGACGATTGACGACGCGATCGCGGCGTTAAAAACATGCATCGGTGCCATTCGCACGGCCGGACTGTTCGGCGGACAGAAAACCGTCTGGCTGTGCAATGTTACAATTTTCAAAGATAAAATTATCAGCAAAAATGATGCCGTCAAGAATCTGCTCAACACGCTGGCGGGCGATATTCAAAAGGGGCTGCCGGACGGACATCATCTCATTATTTCTGCGCCGGGCATCGACCGGCGGTCGGCATTTTATAAAATTTGCGAGGCCGCCGGCAAAGTTGAAGTCTATGATCTACCGGAACAGAATTACAAAAAACGTCCGCTGATCCGTGAGCGCGCTAAAAAAATGTTTACGGATGTAAATTGCCGGATTCCTGAAGACGCGCTCGATCTGTTTTTGGACAAAGTCGGTATGGACACGCGTCAGCTCGCGATGGAAGCGGAAAAGCTGGAGCTCTATATCGGCGATCGCAAGGAAATTACCGCAGAGGATGTACAAGCGATTACTTCATCCTCTGCCGAAGCGGTCGGCTGGGATTTTACTGATGCACTCGGTGAACGCCGGCTCGATGAAGCCCTCCGCATTTTGCGGCAGTTGATTTTTCAAAATGAAGCGCCGGTGGCTATCATGTTCGCCGTGGAAGGACAGTTTCAGAATATGATGCAATATCGCGCCTATATTGATCAGGGCTGGCTGAAAATCGGCAGCGGATTTGGCGCGGCGTCCGTGCAGTGGTCGAACGACCCTGAAATGGAACGCATGTTCGCACAGTTTCCGTCTGACCCGCGCGATACGCACTGGTTCCGTACATCCAAACTGGGCAAACAGGCAAAAAATTTTACGGCGGATGAATTACGTGTAAGGCAGAAATATCTGCTGGAAACACACGAACAACTCTTCTCCAGCGGCGTGCCTCAGGAAATGATCCTCGAAATGCTGGTGATAAAACTTATTGCGAAAACATAAATATTCATCACGGAATACATCGAACACACGGATTCTGTGTTTTCAGTGTATTCTGTGGTTAAAAATAAAATTAGTGCAGATTAGTGGTTAAAGATGATCTCCGAAAATTTAAAAGCAGTTGAACAGCGCATTGTCGCGGCATGCGCAAAAGCCGGACGCGCGCAGAGCGAAATTAAACTCGTCGCCGTTTCAAAAACAAAACCGGCGGACGCTGTCATAGAGGCCGCCGCCGCCGGACAGATTGTATTCGGTGAAAATAAAGTGCAGGAGGCGCAGCTTAAAATTCCGATGTGTCCGCCGAATCTGCATTGGCATTTGATCGGCCATTTGCAGAGCAACAAAGCGCGCATCGCTGCATCCGGTATTTTCCGGATGATCCATTCCGTTGATTCCGTCAAACTGATTCAAACACTCGACGAGTATAGCGCACTGCCGCTGCCGGTTTTAATCCAGGTGAATGTTTCCGGCGAAGGGTCTAAATCCGGTTGCGCGCCGGATGAAGCAGCGACGCTGATTGAAGCCGCAAATCAAAGTGCACGGATTGAGGTTCACGGGTTAATGACTATTCCGCCGTTCACACCCGATGTCGAAAAAGCGCGCACACATTTCGCGGCGCTGCGCGCACTGCGCGACCGTCTGCAGGATGAGACCGGCACACCGCTGCCGGAGCTATCCATGGGGATGTCGCACGATTTTGAAATCGCCATCGAAGAGGGCGCCACCTATATTCGCATTGGATCGGATATTTTCGGGGCAAGAACCGTCTGCAAATAATATCACTGTTCACAAATCAAAAAGAGCAGCAGGAAGTATGCTTTTACAGACTGCCGCCGATCTTTACCGGTAAATGATTTTGCAAAAACAGTAAACGCATGCTGAAGTCCGGCACATGGAAACCATATTATTTATTATCGCTGTGATGTTTTGTATGACCGGACTGCTGATGTCCAGTCTTGCATTTTCCGGCACATGGCTGGTGCTCGCCGCCGGCGTCATCGCGCATATGAGCACCGGAGCTCCCGGCACCGGTATCCTAATCTTGTTTACGGTGCTTTGTGCTGTTGCTGAAATTTTTGAAGCGATCGCCGGATATCTCGGCGTTAAAAAACGTGCCGGTTCCGCGCTTGCCGGTTTTATTGCAATGATTGGCGGCCTTGCCGGCGCATTCATCGGCAGCGGCATTTTTCCGGTGCTGGGAACAATTGCCGGAATTTTAATCGGCTCCTTTGCCGGCGCGTTTTTTACGGAATGGGTGCGGTTGAAACAGCATTCACCGGCGCTGCATATTGCCTGGGGCACTGTCTGGGCAAAACTGTTTGTGCTGTTTTTTAAAACTGCGCTTACTCTTGCGATGAGTATTTATTTATTATGGACACTGGCACCGGGCTCATAGTTTCAGGCACCGGACGAACATGATGCCGGCACCTGTGCGCTTCAATGCCTGATGCCTTCTGATGCATAAAAATCTTTAATGATTTTGCAGGCCTCTTCGGCGTCCTCGCAGAAAGTAAAAATGCGGACATCCTCAGGACTGATGAGTCCGCTTTCGACCAGACAGTCCCAATCAATGAGTTTTTTCCAGAATTCAGTGCCAAAAAGAATGACGGGTATCGGCGGAATTTTTCCGGTTTGAATCAGGGTTAACATCTCAAACAGCTCATCGAGTGTTCCGAAACCGCCCGGAAAAATGCAGACGGCTTTCGCGCGGCGCATGAAGTGCATTTTGCGCATATTGAAATAGTGAAAGCGGAAACAGAGATCTTCGGTGACATACGGATTCGGTTTCTGTTCGTGCGGCAGAGTGATGTTCAGTGCAATCGATTTACAACCGGCATCTTTTGCGCCGCGGTTGCCGGCTTCCATAATTCCGCCGCCGCCGCCGGTGATGATGACAAATTCGCATCCATGTTCAGTTTGCGATTCACAGCTGATGATTTCCGCCAGTTTGCGCGCCTCTTCATAATACGGCGTGAATTCTGCCAGATGTTTGTTCACTGCGCTGCCGGCGTGTTCCGGCGCCGGAATGCGGGCACTGCCGAAAAGAACGAGCGTTGATTTGATCCGGTGTTCATTCATTACAATTTCGGGATGCAGATACTCAAGCCCGAGGCGCGCTGAACGGCAGGCGTCACTGTTCAAAAATTTAAGATTTTCATAGGCGACCGGTGGATTTTCCATAATTACTCTCTTTCATTGGTTAACCGCGAATACACTGAACCACACTTAACTTTACAATGCAAAACAAGGAAAAGGCAGATACGCAAAAAATACGCAGAGGAAAGCCGGCGACCGAATATCATCAAGCGCGCATGCTTCACCGCCGAATGGTAAAAAACGAAACATCACCTGATCCCAGATCGACAACGGCGCCGGACGGATGCATGCCGCGCCCGGCGCTGCCGGGATTCACCAACCGTGTTTTTCCTGCAGTTTCGTCGTGCCGTGCATGGGAATGCCCAAAAAAGATATAATCATAGTCGCCGGAATTCACGGTGGTTTCAAAGCGCTGTTCATCGTCGCCATGCAGCACGGCGACGCGGTGTCCGGCAAAATTCAAGTCGGCAAAACGACCGGGAATTTTTACACCGGCGGTTTCCACAACTTCATACGCGGCAGACTGCAGATCGCAGTTGCCGATAACGGCATAGATCGGAATATCCAATGCACTAAACAGTACCGCCATTTCCAACAGCACCGCGCCGGTGCCGATATCGCCGCAATGAACAACGGCGTCAACGCCGCGAAAAATAAATTCGCGCGCGGCGGAAAGCGCCAGATCGATCTGTCCATGCGTATCTGAAATCACTCCGATTTTCACCACACTCCTCTGATTTTTAAGGCTTGGCACAAAACTGCAAGGGTCTATATTAATCTGATTTTTGAACATGTGCCCAGTGAGGATTTAAATGAAGAGTGTAAAAGTTGTTGGAGCGACGGGGTATGGCGGCGTCGGGATTATTGAACTGCTGTTAAAACATCCGGAATTTAAAATCGGGTGTCTTGTCGCTGCACAGGAAACCGGCATGAGGATCAGTGATGTGTACCCGCACCTCACCGGTTTTTGTGATGACATTGTTGTGACGCCGGACGATCCCAGGGCGCAGGAAATCTACGACGCAGTTTTCTTCTCCACGCCGGATGGAGTCGGCATGCAAACTGCCGGCGCTGAGCTGGATAAAGGCGCGCACGTGGTTGACTATAGCGGCGATTTCCGTTTTACCACACCGGAAAAATATCACGCTTACGCCACATTCATCGGGAAAAACCCGCAACATGCCGCGCCGGAGCTTCTGTCGCAAACAGTCTACGGACTTCCAGAATTACATTCGTTCGGCGCGGAACAGAAGCTTGCCGGTAATCCCGGCTGCTTTGCGGTGAGCTGTATTCTCGGGCTTGCGCCGGCTGCAGCGGCAAAAATTTTCAATTGGAACAGTGTAATCTGCGACTGCAAAACCGGTGTTTCCGGCGCCGGGAAAAAGCTGTCGCCGGCGTTTCACTATCCGGCACGCTATGAACAGATCAATGCCTATAAGCTTGCCGGACATCAGCACATGGTTGAAATCGAACAGGAACTTTCTGCGCTTGCCGGTGAAGCCGTCACTGTGACGATGACCACGCAGGTGCTGCCGCTCTGCCGCGGAATTCTCTCCTGTCTTTATGCCGATCTGAACGAAACGATGACCGCCGCGCAGGTGATAGATATTTATAAGTCGTTTTATGCCGGCAAACCGTTTGTGCGTATTTTTGACAACCGGGCCAATATCGGCACAGCACAGGTGAACGGGACTAACTTTTGTAATTTGATTGTGGATGTCGACATTCGTACCAACCGGTTGCGGATTATTTCGCATATCGACAATCTAATGAAAGGCCAGGCGGGCAACGCACTGCAGAATATGAACCTCATGGTCGGTTTCGATCCAATGCTCGGGCTGAATTTTGCCGGCCGCTGCCCGTAATACATGAAGGCAATTTCCAATCCATTGCATCGCGGGCTGTGGCTGCTTGCCGGACTTTTTTTTCTGCTGCTCGGACTCATCGGCCTCGCGATTCCGCTTTTTCCGCAGACGCCGTTTCTGCTCGCAGCAGTTTTCTGCTTCATGCGCATGTCAAAACGGCTTGACGCCTGGATTCGCCGGCAGCGCTGGTTCATCTGTTTTCACGACAAACTGTGCGCCTGGCAGGCAAAACGGCGGAAGTAAAAACAGGAGCATGATCTGTGAGCCGGTATCATGCGCCCGGAGAGCGCGTTCTACCTACTCAAAAACCATCATTTGAACATTCACGCCGGGAATCGCCGCGAGTTTTTCTTTGATCGTACCGGCTTTTTTATCGCACACGAGTTCAAGCAGAATCAAACCGTCGGCCGGGCAGCTTCCTTTTTCACCGCCGTGCAAACCGAGGCGTGTGCGGATATCGCAACCGAATTCCGTCAGCACCGTTTGGACTTCCGCTGCCAGCTTTGCGCGTTCTGCAATCTGAATTCCAATAATCACACGTTTACTCATCTTCAGTCTCCTTCAAATAAGGTTAAAACACAAAAAAACTGCTGCAGCAATATCTTGCGCAATTTTTTAAATGCCTTTGCGGTGCAATAACGGTTTTGACAAAACTTGTCACTAATACTCATTTTTAATTCAGCAGTAGAATATAAAACCGGCGACACCAATTCCTGCCGACACGCTCCGTGCCGAATTATACCGGTTTTACTTATACTTCCACGCATTTCCACGGCAGGCCGCAGCGGTTGAGTTCGTCCATGAACGGATCGGGATCGAACTGCTCCATATTAAATACGCCGGCGCCTTTCCATATTCCGGTGAGCATGAGTTTGGCGCCGATCATTGCCGGCACGCCGGTGGTATAGGAAATCGCCTGCGACCGCACCTCTTTATAGCATTCTTCGTGGTCGCAAATATTGTAGACATAAATAGTTTTTTCCTGACCGTCTTTAATTCCTTTGCACCGGCAGCCGATGCAGGTCTTGCCTTTAGTCAGCGGGCCGAGGCTCGCCGGATCAGGCAGCAGGGCTTTGAGGAATTTGAGCGGAATAATTTTCTGCCCGTTATACTCCACCTCGTCGATGCGCGTCATGCCGACGTTTTCGAGCACCTCGAGATGTTTCAGATAATTATCCGAAAAACTCATCCAGAATCGCGCGCGCTTGAGATGCGGGATATGTTTAGCAAGCGACTCAAGCTCTTCGTGGTACATCAGATAAATGTTCAGCGTACCGAGGTTTTCCGGCATGGTGAACTCCTGTTTCACCGAAAGCGGATCGGTTTCAATCCACGCGCCGTTTTCCCAGTAGCGGCCCTTTGCGGTCACTTCGCGAATATTGATTTCCGGATTAAAATTGGTGGCAAACGGCTGTCCGTGATTTCCGGCATTGCAGTCGATGATGTCAATTTCATGAATTTCATCGAGGCAGTGTTTTTGAATCCAGGTACAGAATACGCTGGTCACGCCGGGATCAAAACCGGAGCCGAGCAATGCCATAATTCCGGCGTTTTTAAAACGCTCGTCATACGCCCACTGCCAGCTGTATTCAAACTTTGCGGTTTCCAGCGGTTCATAATTTGCCGTGTCGAGGTAATCCACGCCGGTTTCTAAACAGGCATCCATGATATGCAGGTCCTGATAGGGCAGTGCGACGTTCAGCACGAGATCCGGCTGCTCTTTTTTAATCAGTGCGACCAGTTCCGGTACATTATCGGCGTCTACCTGCGCGGTTTTGACCGGCATGCTGATTTGCGCCGCAATCGCATCGCATTTGCTTTTGGTGCGGCTCGCCAAAACAATTTCGTTAAATACATCTGAATTCTGCGCGCACTTGTGAACCACCACGCCGCTGACTCCGCCCGCACCGATAATTAATACTTTGCTCATAGTTAGATTCTCCTTTTTAAATTTTTATTTCCAATCACGAATTCACACGAATATTTTTAAATGAAATTTTAATTAGCGGTTTTAAAACATTCGTGTCCAAGTCGCGGTTAACTCTTCCTGTTGTGATATTCCAAAAACACACGGGTGCCTTCTTTTCCCATGAACCGGTCTAAAATTTTCGGACTGGTTTCCGTTAAATCAACCCACATCAATCCGTCGAGCACATCGCTGAAATTCGGATCAATATTAAAGCTGAGCAGTTTTGCGCCGAGTTTCAGATATTGCCGCAGCAGCACCGGCACGCCTTTCTGTTCCGTCTCAATATCGGCGATCAGCGCGGAAACTTCGTCGACATCCGTCACCGCCTGACTGAATGTTTCCGGATCAAAATTTTTCACCGGCTTAAAGCGGAACGGATTGCGTGCTTTTACCAGCGCCGCCAGTTCCGGCAGGAAATTATTCATTTTTAAAAATGCCGCCATCAGGTGCCGCGACGCGGAATGATAATCATTATTAATGCTCACCGGACCGAACAGGCTTTTATATTCCGGATTCCGGCAGATCACCTGTGCGAGCCCCTTCCAAAGCAGCAATAACGGCGAATAACTTTTTTGATAATCCGGTGTAATAAATGAACGTCCAAGTTCAATTGACGGTCCGAGTTTTTCCAGCAGCTTGGCGCGGTAGTTAAAGAGCGTGTGAGTATACAATCCGGCGACACCGTAGTCGCGCAGAACTGTATCGGTAAATGCCAGACGATAGGCGCCGGCGAGTTCTTTATTCTGTTTGTTCCATAAAAACAGATGCGCATAATAGGGGTCAAATTTATCTAAATCCGTCGGCAGTCCGGTGCCTTCGCCGACGGCACGGAAGGTGATTTCACGCAGCCGCCCGATTTCGTGCAGCAGATTTGGGATCTGTTCTGCCGGGGCAAGACAGACCGTAAACTCGTCGTTTTCAATCACAATCTGATCCGCCGGCAGCGCCGCCACTTCCGCTTCCGCTGCCGCGCTGTCTGCCGCCGCGACCACCGGTTTTTGTTTCGCCGGTTTACGCACAAAAAGTTTCGGCTTCACTTTGGTTTTGCCTTTTAACTGCCGGTTGCACAGCAGGTACGTACGGAAGCGGAGATAATCGGTGAGTGCATCCGTATCAAATTCGGCGAGCCGTTTCCACGGAATGAGCTGTCCGATGTTGACTTTAAAAACCGTACTGCGTTTGCGCACGAGTTCATACGGCAGCATGGCGGTGCGGATGCGCGGATGAATCAGCCCCATCACCTGGAACAGATTTCCATTGCGTCCCTGAAAAAAGACCGGCAGTACCGGCGCGCCGGTTTTCTGAATGATGCGCGCAATGGTGGAACTCCATGCCGGATCGCAGACCGAGCGTTTATGTAAATCGATGTGGGATACTTCGCCCGCCGGGAACACAGCGAGCAGATGTCCGTCCTGCACCCAGCGCATCACTTCTTTCATGCCGGCGATATTTTTTTTCGTTGCCGCCTGTGTGCCGAACGGATCCACATAAATGCTGTATTCGTTCATTTCCGGCATACGGCCGAGCAGGTAGTTTGCAATTATTTTTACATCCGGACGAATCCGGCGCAGCAGATGCAGCAGAATAATTCCCTCAATGCCGCCGAACGGATGATTTGCCACCACCACGCCGCCGCCGGTCGCCGGAATGTTTTGCAGATCGGCATCGCTTACCTCATAACTGATGTCCACCGCTTTCAACACGTTGCCCGGGAAATCGCCGGATTCTCTGCCGGCTTCTGTCGCACACATATAAATGCGGTTGATCTCCTCCAGATACAGAAATTTTTCCAACGCGCCCTGCGTCATACTGAACAGTTTGGCACGCACCGGATCTTTAAAGGGCGGCGTTATACTGAAGACTGATTTTTCACTCACAAACTCTCTCCCAGAATAAACGCCGGAAACGTTACAGGATTTCCTGCCGGTGCAAAACCGGAAAAATCAGATTCATGAAGATCAACTGCAATTTGTAAACTGTTTGATTTATGCTGTGTTTTTTGGTTGCGGATTTGCGCCGGCGGTTTTTTGTGATAGATTCAAAATTATGAAAGTTCAACCGGCTGTCATTGAGCGGCTATTAAAATACCGCGGTGTGATGCAGAAAATGAAAGATATGGGATTTATCCGTGTATTTTCGGATAATCTGGCTGATGCACTGGAAATTTCTTCGTCCCTGGTGCGTAAGGATTTTTCACTGTTCGGGCTTTCCGGCAATAAACGCGGCGGCTACCGCATCGATGAGCTGATCACAAAGCTGAATGTGATTCTCGGCAAAGACCGGAAGCAGAAAATTGTCATTGTCGGCTGCGGGAAAATGGGCAGGGCGCTGATGAATTATAACGGCTTCCCGCGCGTCCGTATTCGCGTGGAAGCGGGCTTTGACAGCGATCCGGCGGTGGTTAACGAAACCGCGCCGATTCCGGTTTTCCACATCAGTAAAATGAAAGATTTTATCATTGAAAACCAGATTCAGGTTGCGGTGCTGACGGTGCCGGAATCATCTGTGCAGTCGATTGTTGATTCGCTGAAAAAAACCAGTATTAAAGGCGTGATTAATTTTGCGCCGGTGCCGCTGCGAAGCTCTGATGCGTTTCTGATTCAGAATATCAATGTGGAGCAGGCGATTGAAAATATCTTTTATCAAATTCAGTTTGTGGAAGAAAACAGGGGAGAACAATAGGTGTCGACAACATTAAAATCTGTGATTGAAGCGCTGCCGGCGGAAATTGTATATGCGCCGGAAGATTGGGAAGGGCGCACGTTTAAAAATGTTTTCGCCTCTGATTTGATCAGCGATATTCTGATGAATGACGGCGAAGATCCCTTGATAATTACCTCGCTGCTCTCCGATCAGATCCTGCGCGCCGCCGAAGTGATCGGTGCTGCCGGCGTAATCGTTGCCCACCGCAAACAGATTCCGCCGGCGCTCGGCCGCGCCGCCGAAAAACTCGGCGTACCGCTGTTTGTTACGCCGCTTACAAAATTCAGAACCAGCGTCCGTACCGGACGCGTAATGGGAATTGAATGAATGCATCGCCCTCTATTCCTCAGCCGGAAGAGGATATTTCCCTGCGGATTGCAGAGCTCGCCGGGAATCTGAAAATCCGGGATGTGATGACGCGCAAAGTGTTTGCCGTTACGCGCCACTGTACGATGCGCGATGTGCAAACGATTATGAAAAGCAATGCGATCAGCGGTATGCCGGTGGTTGACGACCGGTATGTCGTCGGCATTGTGACCGTACACGACGTAATGGATGCCTATGAGCAAGACTGGATGCAGGACACCGTTGCCGATCACATGTCCACCGGCGTGCAGACGCTCAGCGAGGATCAGCCGCTGTCATTCGCCATGTCGGCATTCAGTAAATATCCCTACCGGCGCTATCCGGTAGTCAACCGCAAAAATGAACTGGTCGGCATGCTTACGCTGCGCAATATCAACGTCGCACTGATTCAGGAGCTGTCGCGCCAGCTTACTGTGATGGAAACGGAAAGCGGGCAGATTTCACCGCCGGCGTCATCTGATAATTGTATTTTTTATCGCGTTTACCGGCTGACGCGCTATGGCTTCGACGCCGGCGGCAAGGCATCCGCCGAACTGCGTGAACAGCTCCGCGCCCGCGATATCCCGCCGAAAATCATCCGCCGCGCCGCCGTTGCGTGTTATGAACTGGAGATCAACATCATCGCACACTCGCTTGGTGGCACGCTCACACTGTATATCGACCGTGACCGCGTACGCATTACTGCCAACGACTTCGGTCCCGGCATCCCCGATATTGCAAAATCCATGACAGAAGGGTTTTCGACCGCGAACGACTGGATCCGGTCGCAGGGATTCGGTGCCGGCATGGGTCTGCCAAACACTAAACGCCTGTCTGACGAGTTCGAAATCCAGTCCGGCATTGACATGGGAACGATGGTTAAATCGGTTGTTTATTTAACCCCGAAAGAGGAGAGTTCTGATGAAAGTAAATGAACTGAAATTTGACGGTCTTGAACTGTTACAGCCGGCGCCGGACACAATTGAACTGACCGGCGGTTACACCTCCGATCTCCTCAGCGATGTGATGGCAAATATGCAAGAGGGTACCGCTCTGATTACAATCCAGGCGCATAAAAACACGGTCGCCGTCGCTGCGCTTACCGGTGCATCCGGCATTATTTTCTGCAGCGGACGTAGGGTAGAACAGGACGTTCGCGAAGCTGCCGCCAAAGAAAATATTGCGCTGTTTGTTTCGTCTAAAAATCAGTACAAAACCACCGTGCAACTCGCCAAGTGCCTCGGCGAGTAAAATTCGACGCACGAATAACGAAGCACGAAAGAAAAAATGTTTCGAATTTCGATATTCGAATTTAGGATTTATCAATGAAGGCGTTCGTTGATTTTCATATTCATTCCTGCCTGTCGCCGTGCGCGTCGCTGGATATGTCGCCGCGCGAAATCGTGGCGCGCTCGCAGCGTGCCGGCATGAATTGCATTGCGCTGACGGATCATAACTGCACGCGCAATCTGCCGGCGTTTCATCGTGCTTGTGTTGCTGCCGGAATGCACTGTCTTTACGGCCTCGAAGTGACGACGGCAGAAGAGGTGCATGTATTGTGTCTGTTTGATCAGCTCGCGCCGGCTGTGGAATTCGGTGAAATGATTTACGCGCGCATACCGGAAATTAAAAATGACCCGGAGCGGTTCGGTGAGCAGCCGGTGATCACGGTCGATGAGGAAATTATTGAATTCGTCGATAAACTGCTGGTTTATGCCGCCGATATTTCATATTTTGATCTGATTCCCATGGCGCTCGCCGCCGGCGCGCTGTGTATTCCGGCGCATATCGACCGTGAAATGTACGGCGCGCTCAATGTGCTCGGATTTCTGCCGGAACTTCCTTACGACGCACTTGAAGCGGTAAACCGGCAAATGATCGATAAAAAAACTGCCGCGCGCTGGCCGGTGATTCAATCTTCCGATGCCCATGCTCCGGAACACATCGGCCGGCGCTATACCGAAATCGACACCGCCGGTTTTTCTGTTCCCGAGCTGCGTGAAGCATTCCTGCACACGTTAAAAAATCATTAGGCGGTATATCTTCCGTAAGTATTTCGTTTCGCGCTGTGCCGCAATGACTATTTTGGTTGAACTGAAGCCGCAAGCCTTTATGATTCAAAAGTTTTAAGTCCGGCGGGATTTTTGTGCCGGAATGGAGAGTTTGGAATGAGAATACTTTCAGGAATTCAGCCGTCAGGAAAACTGCATCTCGGCAACTATTTCGGCATGATGAAACCGGCGCTGGAGCTGCAGAATGAGGGCGAGGCGTTTTTGTTCATTGCCGATTATCATGCGCTGACAACGGTGCATAATGCAGCGCTGCTGCGCGAACAGGTAAAAGATGTTGCGCTTGACTTTCTCGCCGCCGGCCTTGATCCGGAGCGCACGGCGTTTTACCGGCAGAGCGATCTGCCGGAAGTTCAGGAATTAACTTGGCTGCTGTCGGTCATCTGTCCGATGGGGCTGCTGGAGCGCGCCCATTCCTATAAGGATAAAGTGGCGAAGGGGTTTGCGGCGAGTCACGGCCTGTTCACTTATCCGGTGCTGATGGCGGCGGACATTCTGATTGTGCAGGCGGGCATTGTACCGGTGGGGCGCGACCAGAAACAGCATGTTGAAATCACGCGCGATCTGGCAATGAAGTTTAATAACGAGTTCGGCGAAACATTTAAGATTCCGGAGCCGTCCATTCGTGAATCCGTCGCGGTGGTTCCGGGCGTCGACGGACAGAAAATGTCAAAATCCTACGGTAATACGCTGGAAATTTTCGGCGATCCGGCGGCGCTTAAAAAACGCGTGATGCAAATCGTGACGGACTGCACGCCGCTCGAAGATCCCAAAAACCCGGACGCGTGCACAGCGTTTGCGCTCTATAAACTGTTTGCGTCTGATGCCGAGGCGGCGAATCTGGCGGCGCGTTACCGCGCCGGCGGTTTCGGCTACGGCACTGCGAAAAAAGAGCTGCTCGCGATGATTAACGACTATTTCACACCGCTGCGCGCCAGACGCGCCGAGCTCGAGAAGAACATGGATTACGTTGAAGAGGTTTTGCAAAAAGGCGCGGCAAAAGCACGCGTTGAAGCACATAAAACTTTGAAAGCCGCACGCAAAGCTGTTGGACTGGAATAGTTGACGTGATCATGTCAATTGATATGGTTATGTCCATTGGAGGTGCATTGTGAGTATTACAGTTTCAGCAGTCAAAGCCCGTCAAAATCTGGGTGAACTTCTTAATCTGGTTTCGATCCGCCGCGAAAATGTCATTATTGAGCGCGCCGGTAAAAAAATCGCGAAACTGGTGCCGATTGATGATGTTCCGGACACGCTGAATGAGCCGGTTGCCGAAAAAGGTTATATGGACGGGGCAGAGAAGAAAAGTAAGATTGATTTCAGTTCGATTTTCGGCACATGGGATGATGAGGAGTATCGCAAGGTTACAGAAGCAATCAACAGCGCGCGGGTGATTGAGCCGGAGATGTGGGAGTGAGATCCGCAGTTGTTGATACAAATATAATGAGCGATTTATTTCGAGGTGAACTCTCCACGAAAAATCTGCTGGCGGAATTTGATTCCATCCGCGTTCCGGTAGTCGTTTTAGGCGAACTCCTTTTCGGGTTTGTTCTTGGCTGCCGGGAAGCGGAAAACCGTCGCCGGCTTGATCAGTTTTTGTCGCAGCGGTCAGTGGATATTCTTCCAACGTCTCCTTATGTCGCGGAATATTACGCGCTGCTGCGGGCCGATTTGCTCCGCAACGGAACGCCGTTGCCGGTGAACGATATCTGGATTGCGGCGGCGGCCTGCGCCGAAAAATCGCCGCTGATTACTCGCGATCGGCATTTCTTGAAAATCAACGGACTTCAGCTCATTATTCCGGAATAAATGCATACGCCTGAATTACTGCCGAACGAGGAATATAAGGTCAGTCTCGAAGTATTCGAAGGACCGCTCGATCTGCTGCTTTATCTCATCAAAAAAGAAGAGTTGGATATTTATGATATTCCCATCAACCGTATTACCACGCAGTACATGGAATATCTCGAGCTGATGAAAATTCTGAATCTCGAAATCGCCGGCGACTTTATTGTGATGGCGGCGACGCTGATGGTGATTAAAAGCCGGATGCTGCTGCCGGACGAAGAGCGCGGTCCGGTGGAAGAGGACGATGAAGAGGATCCGCGCTGGGATCTTGTCCGGCAGCTGGTCGAATATAAAAAATTTAAAGATGCCGCCGGTTTTCTGGGACATCTGGAAGAAATTCAGGAAAATGTTTTTCTGCGTGAAGGCGAACACGTTGAACTCGGCGCACAGCCGGACGTCGGCATGCAGGACGTCAGCATTTTTGATCTGATTGCGGCGCTGAATAAAGCACTCGACCGTGCGCCGAAGGAAGAATTGCAGGAAATTTTTGCCGAGCAGTTTACAATCAGTGAAAAAGTGGACTATATTCTTGAAGTGACGAAAAACGGGAAGCCGCTGACGCTTGGCAGGATATTTCGTAATATGCGCTCGCGGCAGGAGATCGTCTGTACATTTCTGGCGGTGCTGGAGCTGATCAAGCTGAACCGCTTGACCGCGCGGCAGGACGGCCATTTTGAAGAAATTGTTATCGAACAGACGGAGGGCGGTGAAGACCCGGCGCCGGTGCGGATGGAAGAGGGGACTCCGGCGGAGGAAATACAGATATGAGCGGTGTAGAGATACTTCCTGAACTCAAGCAGATTATCGGCGCGCTGCTGTTCGCCGCAAAAAAACCGCTCACGGTCAAAGAGATCCGCAAAGTACTGACGGATGCCGGCGCGCACTACGGCGGTGCGTATGAGCCATTCGGCGCGATTAAAGAGAAAGAGATCGACGAAGCCGTTGAAGCGCTGAAAGACGAACTCAACCGCGGCGGCACCGGACTCTGCGTTGCCGAAATCGCCGGCGGATACCGTTTGCAAAACGAAATCAGCTGCGGCCCGTGGGTGCGTACGCTGCTGGATAAAGATCGTACGACGAAACTGTCAAAGCCGGCGCTCGAAACGCTGGCGATTATCGCCTACCGCCAGCCGGTACTGCGTTCTGAAATTGAATCTGTACGCGGCGTGGCGGTCGATCAGGTCCTGCGGAATCTGGTTGAAATGCAGCTTGTCAGAGTGGTCGCGCGCAGCGAACTGCCGGGGCGCCCCTGGCTGTTCGGAACCACACAGCGCTTTCTGGAACATTTCGGATTGCGCAGCCTCGATGATCTGCCGGGCATGGACGAATTAAAGCGCGTTGAAATTGAACCCGGGGCAAAAACAAAAACCAAGCAGATTCCGGCGATCGAAAAAGAGCTCGAAAAACGTGAAGAAGAAAATGCCACCCCGCTGCTGTTTGAAGATGAAGCGGAAGAAGAAATTGAGGTCGAAGAAGTTGAAAAACCTGATCAGTCAGATCTGTCTGATCAGTCAGATCTGACCGATCCCCCCGAAGAATTCGCTGACAACGACGAGTTTGGTGATGACGAGGACGAGTTTGACGACGAAGATGAATTCGACGATGATGAAGACGATCTTGATAATGAAGATGAGGATGAGGAATAAAATTTCCCACGAATCATACGAATGTTCACGAATCTTAAATCCGTTTTTTCGTGTTGATTCGTGTGATTCGTGGGCGGAAATAAATTGGTTATGAATCTGGAAAGCCTAAGAAAAAAAATTGATTCGCTCGACGAAGAGCTTGTGAAGCTGCTGAATGAGCGCGTAAAAGTTGCGCTCGAAGTCGGCAAAATTAAAAAAGAGCAGGGCGGCGAAATTTATGTCCCGGCGCGCGAGCGGGAGGTGTTCAAGCGGATTGAAAAACTGAACGGCGGTCCGCTGCCGCACGATGCAGCGCGTGCGATCTACCGAGAAATCATGTCCGCATCGCTCGCGCTCGAAAGCAATCTGAAAATTGCCTATCTCGGCCCGCCGGCAACATTCACGCATCAGGCGGCGCATTTGAAATTCGGCGCAAGCGTGGGGTATCATCCCGCCGCGACCATCGCTGATGTTTTCGCGGCGGTGGAAAACGGCGCCGCCGATTACGGCGTCGTACCGATCGAAAATTCAATTGAAGGCGCGGTAACGCATACGTTTGATCAATTCACCGGTACTAATCTTAAAATCTGTGCCGAAATTTATCTGCCGGTTTCGCTGGCGCTGCTTGCATCCGTGCCGAAAGAAAAAATTTCGCGCGTATGCAGCAAGCAGGAAGCTCTCGGGCAGTGCCGCCGGTGGCTCGCCGAAAATCTTTCCGGCATCGAATATGAAGCCGTTAACAGCACCGCATTTGCAGCGGGAATAGCGGCAAAGAGCGATGCTGCCGCGATCGCGAGCCCGCTGGCAGCTGAGCTGTACGGACTCTCTGTGATCGCCGAGCATATTCAGGACGCCAGCGGTAATACAACGCGCTTTCTGGTGATCGGACACAACGCCGCCGATCCGACCGGCAGCGATAAAACATCGATCTATTTTGGACTCAAAGATCAGGTCGGTGCACTGCACGATGCACTCGAAGCACTGAAAGCCGGCGGCATTAACATGACAAAAATTGAATCGCGCCCGAGCCGCAGCAAAGCGTGGGAGTACTACTTCTTCGTCGACTTCGAGGGTCACGCTGAAACACCGGAAGTGAAAATTGCACTCAAAATATTCGCGCGCCACTGTGCCGTCATGCATGTACTGGGTTCGTATCCGCGCGCCGATGTTTAAAAATAAAATTACAGCCAAAAAACACATCCAGAGAAGGGTTTGCCGTAATCGGGCAGCGAAGCGGGAAAATTCACAAACTTTAAATTCAAATGTGTTCATCACGATTTGATCTGACGGGACAGTCCTGTGGGATCACGATTTTTGTCAGGCAGCTTTCTCTTCAGGTCTTTCCCTGCTGCCCTTACATCATAAATTTTTACAGTGTGAGAACTTCCCCTACAAAAAATACGTCTATAAAGTAAGCTGCAGAAATCCTCAATACGGGGTTTATACATCCAAATAATTTTAAAATACCCTATCCATCAATGCTTTATATCGTAAAATAACACATCTGACGCAGTACAAAAAAACTGATTTTTTCTACAAAAAACGGTTGATCGGCTCGAACGTAACGGCTACATTAGTATTGTTTTTATCAAAAAAACAACTGAATGATGCGGGTGCAGATAATCAGAAAGTTAAAAATAGAAGAAAAAGAGAATATAGCAGCATGAAAAAATTAATTTTACTTTTAAGCGCAGCAGGTCTCATCACTGTTGCTTCATACGCTCAATCAACTGCGGATATCGTTGGGTTTTCAAGAGTTCCTGCTATGCCGGATGGACAATATGAAATGATATCTTTCACCCATTTTATGGGAACAAATGAGGATATTAAAGTACAAGACACCATCAAACATTTAACTGATTATAACACATCGACAGAATGGGATAGTGCAGATAAATTGTACTTATGGGATAATCATACGCAAAAATATATTATATACGGATTGTTTGTTGACTATTTTGACAATACTTATTTTGGTTGGGCGGATCCGCTTGATGAATGCTGGGAAAACTGGACAGGGCCTTTTTCCATACAACTCACAAACACGCTAGGTAGAGGAATTGGAGTGTGGTATGTAACCGCACCGTCTTCAGAAAAGACTCCGAGAATCATCGTTTCTGGCTCAGTGTACACAAATGACTCTACAAATATTGATCTCGAAGAAGGATTCAATATGATTGCATATCCGTATAGCGCCTCAATTTCCTTTACGAGTAATATTATATCTGGAGTGACAGGAAGTCCAGAATGGGAAACCTCAGATAGGATACAGTTATGGGATCCTAACACTCAAAAATTTGTTGAGTATGCGTATTTTGTAGGTTACGATGGTGCAGTCGGGTGGGCGAACTCTTTGGATGAGTGTTGGGAAAACTGGACAGGTCCAATAGATACCGTTCCACCTGTTTTGGATATGGGTAAAGGATTTTGGTATTTATCATTATCAAATAAACAAATATCGTTGCAAAAAATTTATAATTGACAGAACTTAGCCAAAAGGAATTCTAGATGAAAAAAGGACTATTAGTTGTTTTTGTTGCGTGTTTTGGTCTTCAACAGATAACGGCAGATACCATCACTATAGCTAGGGCATATATGAATGTATACGATGCCCGTTTGGATGAATTTTCTGCAAATCATACTGATTTTTCAGACTGGTACGTTGATATTTTTTATTCATCTAGCGCAATCGGGTTAACTGAAACGTTCCTGGCCACATTAGGCATTGGGTCGTATCGAATAGATGGGAATCCCGCACCTCCTGGAGGATACCAAACAAATCCTGCGACAATAGTTGATAATTTGACACTTTCCGCTCAAACAAATTATGAATTTATCTATCGTGTATACACAGCAGTAGATGCAGTAGGACGGTACGGATATCTTGAGATAACTGGAATTACGTCAAAATCAGGAGTTGCTCCCGATCCGTCCTTTACTTTGAGCCAAGCTGCTGTTCGAAACGCAATTGCTTCGAATCCCGATCTTGCATGGACTATTATACCCGAACCGGCAGCCGTACTGCTGATGTTTGTTGGCGGTGTGCTGACCTGGGTAAGCAACCGGCGTAAAAAACTGCACTACGCTTTGTAAGCTAAACCGTCTCCCAAAAAAACCGGCGTTATTTTTTTCGCCGGTTTTTTTATGCGGTCGAAGACAGAACACCACGGCTTTAGCCGTGGATGAATGAGCCTCCTGATTGCCGCGAACGCAAAGTTTCGCGGCGGTCAGGTCAGCTCTGAGAGGAGCTGTGATGAAAAAAGAACCCCGAGTTTACTCGGGGGTATCTATGCCCCGCTTCGGTAGGGCGTGCAGTCCCTTGCGCGCCCTACCATTTCGATAACGCACAAAAAGTTTCGCCCAATTGAAAAGAGGTTCTCCGGCTGATTGGCCGTATGTTTGGGAAACCCGTATCCGGTAGGGCGGTCAGTCCCTTGACCGCCGCACGTCATGTGCAGAGATGGCGCGCCGTCGCCATCCATTATCATATTGAATCATTCAAACGACCGGCGCGCAAGGGACTGCGCGCCTTACCAACAAACGATCGGCGCGCAAGGGACTGCGCGCCCTACCATTTCTTATTGATAACGTACAAAAGTTTCGCCCAATTAAAAAGAGGTTCTCCGGCTGATTGGCCGTATGTTCGGGAAAACCGTATCCGGTAGGGCGGTCAGTCCCTTGACCGCCGCACGTCACGGGCAGAGATGGCGCGCTGCGCCATCCATAATCATATTGAATCATTCAAACAATCGGCGCGCAAGGGACTGCGCGCCCTACCATTTCGATAACGCACAAAAAGTTTCGCACAATTGAAAAGAGGTTCTCCGGCTGATTGGCCGTATGTTTGGGGAAACCCGTATCCGGTAGGGCGGTCAGTCCCTTGACCGCTTCACGTCACGTGCAGAGATGGCGCGCCGTCGCCATCCATTATCATATTGAATCATTCAAACGACCGGCGCGCAAGGGACTGCGCGCCCTACCATTTCTTATTTGACTTACATTGCAGAAACTTTTAAAGAATGGTTATGCTGCCTAAACGTAAAAAACTGCCGCATGGAATTCCATCATGGGTGCCGGACGGCGCTGATTTTTTCATTACCATTTGCGTGCGAAATCGCGCAGAAAACTCACTTTGCAAGCAACCTGTTGCCGGACAACTGAAAGATTCGTTTATGTTTCTGCAAACCCGGCGGGAACTCTGGATTCATCTTCTGTTATTTATGCCTGATCATCTTCATGCCATCATCAGTTTTGCGCGTGAGCCGGGAATGCAGAAAAGTATTAAAAACTGGAAGCATTACACCAAACGCGCTTACGGCATAAACTGGCAGCGTGATTTTTTTGATCACCGGATGCGAGCCACTGACAGTTACATAGAAAAAGCCGGATACATTCGTATGAACCCTGTGCGTGCCGGTTTCGTTCAATCTCCGGCTGATTGGCCGTATGTTTGGGAAAACCGTATCCGGTAGGGCGGTCAGTCCCTTGACCGCCGCACGTCACGGGTAGAGATGGCGCGCCGCGCCATCCATTACAATATTGAATCATTCAAACGATCGGCGCGCAAGGGACTGCGCGCCTTGCCGACTTCATTTTCCGCGGCGCTTTTTTTCCCTCTGCGTAATTTGCGGATAAATTTCCCGGCTGTCCTGGCGGTAAATCCAGATTTTTCCATCTGCAAGAATTCTGTTATTTTATCTGAATGACTTCACCATCGTTCACTTCGTTCCGAAACGCGATTGAAATATCCACGTCCACCTGTTTAAATCAGCAATCAAATCACGGCTTTAAAGCGGAGTAACTTATGGCAAAACAAAAAACCGGACTCGGGCCACGCGGGTTAAACATATTAATTCAGGAAAAAAGAGTTATTGCGCCGGCGGCAGCGGGTGTTCCGGCGCCGGATTCCGGCGGCATAACAAAAGTTGCCGTAAAAAAAATCAAGGTCAACCCGCTGCAGCCGCGCCGGATATTCCGTACGGAAGCGCTGAACGAACTGATTGCATCCGTAAAAGAGCGCGGCGTTTTGCAGCCGTTGCTTGTCCGGCAAAGGGAGAAATATTTCGAACTGATTGCCGGCGAACGCCGGTTGCGTGCCGCAACTGCCGCCGGACTCGCTGAAGTTCCGGTGATTATTCTCAACGTTAACGATCAGGAGGCGCTTGAGATCGCATTGATCGAAAACCTGCAGCGCGACGATCTGAATCTGATGGAAGAGGCAGAGGGGTATCGTGAGCTTGCCGCTAAATTTGGCATGACGCAGGACGAGATTGCCAAACGCGTCGGTAAAGCGCGCGCCAGCGTGGCGAATACGCTGCGGCTGCTCGAACTGCCGGCGGGCATAAAAAAGCTGCTTGAAACCGGCAAGCTGTCCGCCGGCCACGGAAAAGTTCTGCTTTCCGTTGAATCCGATGTTGAAAAGGAGCTGCTCACTCAACGGATTATACGCGAAGGGCTCTCTGTGCGCGCACTCGAGAAAATCGCAGAAAGACTCAAAAAACCGGCGAAAAAACCGCGCGCCGAAAAGACCGATCTGCCGGCGGATTATATCCGCCACCTGTCCGAAAAACTGCATCAGCATTTCGGCACGGCGGTGCACATTAATTCAACCAAAACGCTCGCCAACGGAAAAAAAATTAAAGGTACTATTCAGATCGACTATTACAATGACGACGACCTGAGCCGTGTACTTGAAATTCTTGGTATTGATGTCGGATAAAAAGCCGGTACGCAGTTCAAAAAAAGCGGGCGACAGGGTGCGCAGTCCTTTACGTGCCAAAAAAACGGACGGCAGGGGTCTTGCCGTCTTACCTACCTTTAAACGGACAAATCCAATAGAAACTTTGGTATTTTGATTTTTTGGGACAGGTTTAGCTGTACCAACCATTCACAACTCGTTGATTTAGATAAAAAAGGACCCTCTTCTGAAAAGGGGAGAAACAGAAGAGGGTGTATGCATTCCCGACCGCAGGGATGAACGGTCATTTGGGTATCGGGCATACGCCGCCGGAACAGGTGGATTGGGGTCTACCTGTTCCTTTTTCGCTGTCGCATTGCGCGGCAGCGGATTCGGGGTTGGGGTGTTTAGATTGGTTTTTGCAGGGCGGACGACTCATTGCGCCGGCGCCGGCGGCCAGTGCGATCAGTATTCCTGCTATGATCAAATTCTTCATTTTTTCTTTCCGTCCTTTCTTAGAGTTTTATCAATTTGCCATATTAGTCACTTTCGGTTCAATTCTGTTCATTTTCTTTTTCAAAAAAATTAGATAAAAAGCATTGACGTTAGGTGGAGTAAAATGGAATAAGATGTTTTATAAAAGAGGAAAATGGAGCATAAGATTGATGAATGAAAGAATAGAAGAGTTGTTCGTCGGCTCGTTTCATCATTCTCTTGACCCGAAACGGCGGCTGATTATCCCGTCGGGATGGCGCTCAATGCTGGGTGAATCGCCGCGCTTATATGCCTTTCCTCATCCGGATGCGAAATGTCTCTACATCTATACGCTGGCGGAAATGAACCGGCGTTTACATCAGCTGCGCGGGACATCAGCGATGGACGCAGACGATCAGCGATCAATTCGCGCGATGACGGCGGCGGCGGATTCGCTGGCGGTGGATGTACAGGGCCGTGTGCGTATTAAAGATGAACTGCTGGCACACGCCGAAGTGAAGACGAAAGTGGTGCTGGTCGGCACACTGACGCGTATGGAGCTTTGGAGCGAAGAGAATTTTGACCTGGCACTGCCGGCAGAATCGGCGCTGGCAGAAGCAGCTTTTTATGGCGGGTATTAGAGCGTGGAGCGAAGAGGAGGAAGCAGGAGATGCCGAAAGTCAAAGGTCTGAAAGTGGAAAGTCGGGAAACCGACGGCAGGCCGCTGCCACTCGTCACCGGTCACTTACTGAACCCTGAACTCCGAACAGGTAACGGTTATGAGACAGATTGCTGAATATATGTACTTCTCGCAGGCGGTGGATTTGCGGCGCGACAGCGAACGCATGATGCGCCTGCCAGCCGGCAATGGAAAGCTGCGCCGGACAGTTTTAATGCCGGAAAAGCGCACAGCGCGTCTTGCGGCGGATTTTTGGAGTCGCGTAATCAAGATGCCGGGACTGACGTAATGCATATTCCTGTGCTGCTCAGCGAAACGATCGATCTGCTGGTGACGGATCTCTCCGGCACCTACATCGACGGAACACTTGGGTGCGGCGGGCATGCAGCGGAAATTTTAAAACGTCTGTCGCCAGCCGGGCGGCTGATTGGAATGGACAGAGATTTGGATGCGCTGGCGGCGGCGGGAAAAAACTTGAAACCGTTCGGCGACAGGGCGGTGAGGGTACACGGAAACTTTGCAGAGATGAAAATGCGTTGTGAACAGATCGGCGTGAATGAAGTCACCGGGATCCTGCTGGATCTAGGTGTAAGTTCACCGCAGCTCGATATCGCGGAGCGCGGATTCAGTTTTGCGAAAGACGGGCCGCTTGACATGCGTATGGACCGTACCCAGCCCGGATCTGCCGCCGCATTAGTAAATGAACTGCCGGAAGAGGAGCTCGCCGGAATTATTTTCCGGTTCGGCGAAGAGCATGACTCGCGCCGGATTGCGCGCGCGATTGTTGAAGCGCGTAAAAACCGACGGATTGAAACCACGCTGGAGCTCGCCGGAATTGTGGAAAAAGCGAAAGGCGGACGGCGCGGTGCAGCCACGCATCCGGCGACGCAAACATTTCAGGCGCTGCGGATGGCTGTGAACTGTGAACTGGAAAGTATTGAACGCGGCATCGCAGACGGACTTGCAATGCTGTGTACCGGCGGGCGCATGGCTGTGATCACGTTTCACAGCCTGGAGGACCGCTTAGTCAAAGAAATTTTTAAACGTCATACCGTGAAGCGCGAGTCGCTTCAGCAGGGCGGTGAAAAACTGGTTTATGAAACACCGGCAGTGCGGCCGTTAACCAAAAAGCCGCTCACTGCCGGAGAAAATGAATTGAAGGAAAACCCGCGCGCGCGGTCGGCAAAACTGCGTGTTGTCGAGAAGGAGGCCGCATGAAGAAAAAACAGATGAGAAAAAATCATAAAGCCGAAGTGCGCATACCGTTTCCGGTGGCGCTGACCTATATTCTGATTTTTGCGGCGGTATTCGGTATCAGCTATGTCTGGCTCTGCACCCGCTGCAATCAGCTCGGTCAGGATATCAAAGAACTCGAAACCGCTCAGCGCGCGGTAAATGCACGCTGGATTAACGAGCAGGACCGCTGGGCCAGCATGCGTACACCGGCCAATTTCGAGCGCACACTGCGCCGGCACGGCCTTCATATGCATCTGCCGGATACGCGCCAGATTATTCTCGTTCGTAATGCGGATGAACGTTTGTCGCTTGCATACAACAGCCGGGACGGCAGAAAACTGTAGCTATGCAATATAAAGGACGGGTTATTTTAACTGCAACCGTGGTGACAGCACTGTTCGCCGGGCTGGGCACACGCCTGGCCTTTTTGCATTTAAAGCCGTCCGGGAACACGCTTGCGCGCATTGAGCGTGCGCGCAAAATGGAGCTGGAAATCCGCGGACCGCGCGGCACCGTGTTTGATTGTAACGGACATATTCTGGCGCTCGACGCCGGCACGAAACATATTTGTGTCGATCCAAAATATATCAGCCGGCACGGCGACCTGCAGAAAGTGCTCGAGGCGTTTGAAAAACATCTTCCGTTGAGCCGTACTGAAATCTGGAAGCTGTTGAATCAGCCGGAAAAGCAGTATGTGCGCGTCCACTGTTTTGCCCGTGATCAGGTGGTGGATGCACTGCAGACGATGAAACTTGGACGCGGTGTAATCTTTGAAGATGCGCCGGTCCGTGAATATCCCAAAGGCGTGCTCGCCGCGCATGTGATCGGTTTTGCAAATCAGGAGGGCCAGGGCAGCGCCGGCATTGAGCAGCGGTTGAACACCATGCTGCAGGGCACGCCGGGAATCCGCAGTACGCTGGCAGACGGCCGCCGGCGCGAAATTTATTCCGGCCGCACTGTGGATATTCCGCCGGTACCGGGAAAAAATATTTATCTGACTATTGATCAGCAGATTCAGTATTTCACCGAAAAGGCGCTCGATAATCTGAATGAAAAATATAAACCGCGCGGCGGTGCGTGCGCCATTGTGCAGGATGTTCGCACCGGAAAAATTTTAGCTATGGCATCGCTGCCGACGTATAACTTAAACCGCTACAACATTACTCCGGCGGAATGGATGCGCAACCGCGCGATCAATTTTGTGTACGAACCCGGCTCGACGATGAAAGCGGTGATCATTGCCTCGGCGCTCGATCAGGGCATTGTCCGGCAGTCGGACGTGTACGATTGCGAAAAAGGAATCTGGTATTACGGCGGACGTTCGCTGCGCGATTCGCATCCGGAAGGACTGCTGAGTGTGGCCGACATTGTAAAAAAATCCAGCAACATCGGCGCCGCAAAAATTGCCCTGCAGATGGGTGACGAAAAAGTTTACCGCAGCCTGCGTGATTTCGGTTTTGGCACTATCACCGGCGTTGGACTGCCCGGCGAAGACGCCGGTATCGTCTGGCCGGTGAATAAGTGGTCGAAGATCAGCATCACGCGCCTTGCGATGGGGCACGAAGTCCTGGTTTCAACCATTCAACTGGTTGCAGCGTTCAGTGCCATTGCCAACGATGGTAAATTAATGAAGCCGTATATCGTCGACCGCATTACTGATGAGCACGGCAAAGCGGTCAAAGAATTCACGCCGGAAATGATCCGTACGCCGATTAAGCCTGAAACGGCAAAACAGATGCGCCGGCTGCTCGCGCGCGTTACACAATCCGGCGGTACCGGTACGGGCGGTGCAGTGCCCGGTTATATGGTGGCCGGCAAAACCGGCACGGCGCAGAAAGTGGATTTAAAAAACGGCGGCTATTTAAAAAACCGTTACATCGCATCATTTATCGGTTTTCTGCCGGTGGAAAATCCGGCGGTTTGTATCATCGTGGTGGCTGATGATCCGGTCGGCGCCGGTTACGGCGGAACAGTGTGCGCGCCGTATTTTAAAGAGATCGCCGAGCAGGCGGTACGCTATCTTCGCATTCCGCCGGAAGGATTTCCCACCGAATATATCGCGCCGCAGACAGCACAAAACTTTTTTTGACAGGATAACAGGATGACATGGATTTTAAAATACTTGACGTCGTGGCGGTTAAAAAAGCCGGCAATCGGCAATCATAAATCGGCAATGATAAATAAATGCAACTGAACGAACTTTTAAATGGAATTGAAACGGTGGAAATTGCCGGCGATATGGCGGTCGAAATTTCCAGTGTGGTTTATGATTCGCGGCTGGCGGCGCTGGGAGCGCTGTTTGTTGCGCTGCATGGTGCGCATGCTGATGGCGCCGTATTTATCGAAGACGCCGTCCGGCGCGGCGCCGTGGCAATTCTTTCGGAAGCACCGCCGGTCTCCGCTGGAAACTTTCCGTTTGTTCAGGTCGCCGACGCACGCCTGGCACTTGCCGGAATTGCCGGCGCGTTCTTCGGCTTCCCGGCAGACCGGCTTTGCTCCGTGGGAATTACCGGCACGAATGGTAAAACGACGGTAAGTTTTATGCTGCGCGAAATTTTTAAAGCAGCCGGGCGGCGCCCGGGACTCATTGGTACGGTGCGTTATGAAATCGGCGACCGCGTGCTGCCGGCGGTGCGCACTACGCCGGAAGCGCCGGATATTCAGTCGATGTGCATGCAGATGGAACGTGCCGGCTGTGACAGTGTGCTGATGGAAATTTCGTCGCACGCGCTCGCACAGCACCGTGTATACGGAATTAATTTTGATGCGGCGGTGTTTACCAATTTAACGCAGGATCATCTGGACTATCACGGTACGCTCGAAGAATATTTTGAGGTTAAGTCGCGGCTGTTTGCTCAGACAAAACAGTTTGCTGTCATTAACTGCGACGATCCGTGGGGGCAGAAGTTGATTTCCGGCGCACACTGGCCGGCGCAGAAAATTTCGTACGGTTTTTCGGATTGCGCCGATGTACGCGGCAGCGAAATAAAAATCGATTCCGGCGGTTCAAAAATGCACGTTGCCGGTCCGTGGGGCACAGCAAAAATTTCATTAAAACTCATTGGACGGTTTAATCTGCATAATGCACTGGCCGCATTTGCGGCAGCGGCGGCGCTCGGAATTCCAGTGGAAATTATTGTGCACGCATTAAACGGAATGGAGTGCGTACCGGGACGGCTGGAAGCAATTCCGAACCGCAAAGGGAAAAAAGTTTTCGTTGATTACGCGCACACGGATGATGCGCTGCGGAATGTGTTAGAAACAGTGCGCGCAATTACACCGGGCAAACTGATTGTCGTTTTCGGCGCCGGCGGAAACCGCGATACCGGTAAACGGAAACTGATGGGGCAGGTGGCGGCGCGGCTCGCCGATTTTTCAATTATCACGAACGACAATCCGCGCAACGAAATTCCGGAAAAAATTGCCGCCGATATTGCCGCCGGTTTTGATTCAGAGCGGAAATATGAAATGATTCTCGACCGGAAAAAAGCGATCGAGCGCGGGGTGGAGCTGATCGGCAGAAAAGATGCGCTGCTCGTTGCCGGTAAAGGTCACGAAACGTATCAGGAATTTATGGGCACGATTATCCCGTTTGATGATCGTGAAGCAGTGCGGGGGGCATTCTGATGTTTTCTTCCGGCGAGTTTTCTAAATGGACCGGCGCGGAATGGAAAAATTCTGCCGACGAATTTTCTATCACCGGAGTTTCGCATGATACGCGTACACTGGACTCCGGAGCGGTGTATATTGCGCTGCGCGGCGCGGTGCACGACGGACATGATTTTATTCCAGCCGCGGTGGAAAGGGGTGCAGTGGCGCTGGTTGTTGAAAAAGAAATTCCGTCGGCGGCTGTTCCGCAATTGATTGTTCCGGATTCACTGACGGCCTTGCGGAAACTCGCCGCCGGCGTGCGTACAACCTGGAATGGAACGGTGATTGGAATTACCGGCAGCGCCGGCAAAACCACCGTAAAAGAGATGATCGCAGCGGTGCTATCGCAAAAAGGCCGCGTTTCAAAAACGCCGGGCAACTGGAATAATGAGATTGGTCTGCCGCTCAGTATGCTGGCGGCGGAACGCGATTCAGATTTTTTTGTATTTGAACTAGGCATGAATCACGCCGGTGAGATTGCGGTGCTCGCTTCGTTATTACAACCGGACTGGGCGGTGATTACAGATATCGGTAAAGCGCACATTGAATTTTTTGACAGCGTTGAAGCGATTGCCACCGAAAAAGCGTCGTTATTAAAATTCGCGAAAAACGCACTGCTTGATGAAACGTCAGAGTGGTTTGAATTGCTGAAACAAAATACTGCCGGAAAAATTTCTATGTTCAGCGATGAAGTGTTTGAGTTTTCAATTTCAGTTCCCGGTGAACACATGATTCGCAACGCGCGGCGCGCAGTGGCGCTGGCGCGTGGACTTGGGTTTTCTGCCGCAGAAATTCAGCGCGGCCTGGATGCCTTTGTTCCGGCGGATAAGCGCTGGGAGCGGGCAGAAATTTCCGGTGTGGTTTTTATTAATGATGCGTATAACGCGAATCCGCTTTCGATGCGTGCGGCACTGACAACATTCGCCGGACTTCCGGTCGCCGGAAAAAAAGTTGCGGTTGTCGGCGCCATGCGTGAACTCGGCGCGGCGTCCGATGCCGAGCACCGCGAGCTCGGTGCGCTGATTGATTCACTGAATTTTGACTGTGTAATTACGATTGGTTCCGCCGGTGCAAAAATTGTCTGCCGGAGCTGTGCCGGACTGAGCAAAGAGGCGGCGGCGGAGATGCTCGCCGGCATTTTGAATCCCGGCGATGCGGTTTTCTTTAAGGCGTCGCGCGGTGAACAGCTTGAAACGCTGGTTGAAGGGCTGAAAGAAAAGATTAATTCTACCGGAAACCACGAATGATTACAAATTTTGAACCGCAGATTTCACGGATACAACCGGAGAAGAATTTTTACAGATTCAAAGCAAAGCGGAGAAAGGCACGGCGACTGCCGTGCAGCGAAGCGGCAACGAAACAAAGGGAATGAAGACCATGCAAAATAAGTTAAACCGCAGAGATACGAAATCAAAATTCTCTAATTTATATTTCATTTCTCTCATTGAATTTTCATCCGTTTATATCCGCGGTATCCGTGGTTCAGAATTTAATTTTATAAAAATTTAACGGAGAGCATTATGATGTACCGGTTGAGTGAGTTGAATGAGGTTTGGTCGGCCCTGCGGATTTTTCAGTACATTACGTTTCGCGCGATGATGGCCGCCGGCACAGCGTTTATTCTCAGTCTGGCGATCGGCCCGCGGCTGATTGAAAAACTGCGCGCGATTCATTTCGGCGAACAGCGCGAAGACGAGCGCGTCGCCGGTTTAGACCGTAAGGCCAAAATCGGTACGCCGACGATGGGCGGGCTGATGATTCTTATCGCCACGGCTGCCGCCACGCTACTGTGGGCGGTGCCGAATTTTTATGTGCTGTGTGCGCTCGCAACGTTTCTGTTTCTCGGTGCGCTCGGTTTTATTGACGATTACCTGAAAATTAAGAATTCCGCCGGACTGGCGCCGCGCTCGAAACTGCTGGCGCAGGCGCTGTGGACCGGAATTTTTATTACGGCGCTTCTGCTGAATCCTGAAACAGCGGTGCGCACAAAGCAGTTGATGGTTCCGTTTGTGAAGTTTCCGGTGATTACAAGCATGGGCATTGCCGGCACGTTTATATTTATTTTTCTCGTGCTGGTCGGTTCATCAAACGCCGTCAATTTAACGGATGGTTTGGACGGGCTGGCGATCGGCTGTTCCAATTCGGTGATGGTGGCATATCTGGTGATGGCGTACGTCGCCGGACACTTTTCGTTCGCAGAATATCTGCAGGTTCCGTTTGTAAAATCCGGCGGCGAGCTCGCCGTGTTTTGCGGTGCGCTGCTCGGCGCCGGTTTAGGGTTTCTCTGGTTTAACTGTCATCCGGCACAGGTGTTTATGGGCGACACCGGCAGTCTGGCGATCGGCGGCGGAATTGCGGCGGTGGCAATTTTAATTAAGCAGGAACTCGTTTTAATCATCGTCGGCGGCGTGTTTGTGATGGAGGCGGCGAGCGTACTGATTCAACAGAGCTGGTTTAAATTTACGCGCAAAAAATATGGCGCCGGCCGCCGTGTTTTCCGGTGCGCACCGATTCATCACCATTTTGAATATATTGCTAAAGAGCGCGCTGAAAAACTTGGACGTTCCACGGCTGCCGCTGAAAATATGATCACTGTGCGGCTGTGGATCGTGTCCATTATTTTTGCGATGATTGGTCTGGCGACGTTGAAAATACGATGAACGAGTCAAAGGTCTTAAAGTCAAATGTCTGAAAGTCCGATTCTTGACTTGCGACTTGTGACCTTCAGACCTTGGACAAAAAATGAACATGAGAAAATACAAAACAGCGCTGGTTTTAGGAACGGGACGCAGCGGTAAAGCGGCCGCGGAGCTGCTGCGCGCGGAAACGTGTGATGTGGTTTGCATCGATCAGGAATTGACGCCGGAGTACCGCTTCACTGCGCTGCCGTTTACGCCGGATGTGGCGATTGTGAGTCCCGGTTTTCCACTGGATCATGTTTGGCTGAAGGAGCTGATTGAAAACGGTGTACCATTGCTCTCGGAAATTGAACTGGGCTGGTCGCGCCGGCAATGTCCGGTGATTGCAGTAACGGGATCGAACGGCAAGAGTTCGGTGGTCAAATGGATTGCGGAAACGATTGCGGTGAACGGACAGAAACCGGTTGTATGCGGTAACTACGGTTTCCCGGTGTGCGCGGCGGTGATGGCGCCGGAAACGCCGGACTGGCTGGTCATGGAAGTGAGTTCATTTCAGCTTGAAACAATCCGAAGTTTCCGTCCGGAGATCGGCGTGCTGCTGAATGTGCTGCCGAATCATCTTGACCGGCACGGTGATATGGAGTGCTACCGGCGGATGAAGCTGCGGCTGTTTGATCGCATGATTGCCGGCGACACGGCGCTGATTCCATTTGAGCTGCTGCCGTATGTGCCGGACGATTCGCCGGCGATGTGGAAAACATTCGGCAGGGAAGAGGGCGCGGATTTTGTTTATGCGAATCATCACGCCGGTGAAATTAATGTGAGCGGAACGTGGTTTGATAATCCGGTGCTGGGAGTTGCAGCGGCGGCAGTTGCCGGCGTTTGCGAAGCGTGCGGAATTCCGGTGCACGCCGCAAAAGCGGCGGCGCATTCATTTGAGCCGCTGCCGCACCGCGTACAGCTGATTGCCGAAATAGACGGTGTGAAATTTATTGATGATTCAAAAGCGACCAATCTGGCGGCGATGTGCGCGGCTGTCCAGCTGTTTCCCGGCGCGGTGCATTTAATTGCCGGCGGCCGCGCAAAAGAAAATGATTTCAGTTTTGCAAAAGATTTACTGGCACAGCGTGTAAAGCGTCTATATCTTATCGGGGAAGCATCTTCAACCATGGAAGCAACATGGCAGGATGCAGTTGAGTGTCTTCCCTGCGGGACGCTGGAGCAGGCGGTTCGTGAGGCGTGGGTGCGGGCGGAAGCGGGTGATACCGTTCTGCTGTCGCCGGCGTGTACGAGCTTCGATCAGTTCAGCAGTTTTGAGGAGCGCGGTGACTGTTTCAACGCAGCGGTCCGGACGTTAAGCAGGAAAGGAGACAGGAATGAGTAAATTATTAGAGAAGGAGTTTCTCATGAAGGCAAAGGTGATTGGTGTTTTAGTGCTGGTTCTGCATATTGTTGTGCTCGCCGGGTTTTCGTTGATGCAGGGCTGCACAACGGGTACGAGCCCGATTCCGTGGCTGAACATACCGCAGAAGCAGGAGACTCTGCCGTCCTATGTTTCAGAAGATCTGACACCTTTGCCGCCGCCGGTGGACACTGCGTATGCGCCGCCGCCGGTAACATCGTCAGCCTATGTTCCGCCGGCAGCGGCCGCAATGCCGTCTGCTGATGATCAGACATACTCGGTGCAGAAAGGTGATACGCTGTCCGTAATCGCCGCTAAATATGGAACCACCTGGAAAAAACTGGCCGACTATAACGGTCTGACCAATCCGAATCAGTTGCGCGTTGGACAGAAACTGAACATCCCCGGCGCACTGTCAGCAAAATCCACGACCGCGGCAGCGCCGTCATCTGCGCCGAAAGCGCTCATTTCACAGGGCGGTACTTACGTCATCCAGCGTGGCGACACGCTCGGCGGCATTGCCAAACGCAGCGGTGTTACAATTGCCGAACTCAAAGCTGCGAACCATATGACCAGCGACCGTATCATCGCCGGAAAAAGTATAACCATTCCGAAACACGGCACCGTTCCCTCATCTGCTGCTGTTGCCGAAACCATACCTGCAACGACAACGGCTGCAGCGCCGGCGGTTGAGACCGCACCGGCAGCAGTTCCGGCGGATGTTGCTCCGGTTGCAGTTTCCAGTGCTGCGCCGGTATATGATCATATTCTTTATCCCGGAGAAACGCTCAACGATGTGGCACGTCAGTTTGGAGTTTCAAAAGATTCCATCATGAAGCTGAATAACATCACCGATGAATCTACGCTCAAACCCGGAACTAAACTGCTGGTTCCGCTGCCGTAATCAACCGGACGTTGAAAAATAAGAAGGGCGCTTAACTGACGCCCTTTTTTTATAAACGTATATTAAATAGATCGCCGCAAAAATGCGCAAAAACCACAAAGTTATTCATACGAACGAAATGCATCGCAGCGCCGACTCTATGAGCCGAAACATCAAATTGGCTCTGAGAGCCGACGCTACACTTTTTGCGTTCTTGGCGGTTACTCTAATCTGATGCCTAAACTCTAATGCCTTCTCCAAAATGTTACGCTGGACCATAACCGTATTAATTGCTGCCGTTCTGATTCTCATCACAATCGGAGTGGTCATGCTCGCCAGCGCCAGTATGCTCGACGGCGGACGGTTTGTCTGGAAACAAATTATGTGGCTGGGTGTCGGTATTCCCGGCGCACTGGTCTGCGCTAAACTTGACCTGCGCTGGATACGCCGGTTGACAATACCGTTTGCATTGCTCTGTGTTTTCCTGCTCGTACTCGTGCGCATTCCCGGCATCGGCGTCAACGTTAATGGAAGCTGGCGCTGGCTGCGTTTCGGGGCGTTTACGCTGCAGCCGTCAGAGCTGGCAAAAATCGGACTCATCCTCACCATCTCCTGGTGGATTGCCACGCAGCGGCGTTATATGTACACCTTTAAACGCGGCACGCTTGTGCCGATGCTGTTTCTTGCTGTTTGTACCGGACTGCTGATCATCGAACCGGATTTCGGTACCGCAATTCTCATTTCGCTCGTCGTTGTCATCATGATCTACGCCGGCGGTTCGCGCCCGGTCTGGCTTATCAGCCTCGGTTCGCTCGGAGCCGCGGCAGTCGGACTTTTAATCTGGAAAAACCCGAACCGCATGGGGCGCATCATCGCGTTTCTTGATCCTGAAAAATATGCACAGGGAGAGGCATGGCAGTTAATCAACGGCATCGCCGCGTTTGCTGCCGGCGGTGCGCACGGCGCCGGACTCGGCAACAGCATTCAGAAACACCATTATCTTCCTGAAGCGCATACCGACTTCATTCTGCCCATCATCGGCGAAGAACTGGGGTTAATCTTTACGCTGTTCATTTTAATTCTGTTCGTCGTCATTTTCATTTGCGGACTGCGGATTGCAGCGCACGCCTCCGACGACTTCGGCAAATTCACTGCATTCGGCTGCACCATGATGATCACCCTGCAGGCTGTGATCAACTTTGCCGTTGTTACCGGTTCTATGCCCACCAAAGGACTTGCTCTGCCGTTTATCAGCTACGGCGGTTCCAGTTTAATGGTTTCATCCGCCATGATCGGGCTGCTCATCAACGTTGCCCACACCGCCCGTTCCCCTAAAGAAAAAAAGCGTAATGCGCTGTTTAAAGATAAAAAACGCAAAGGATAAGGTAGAGCAGGCGCCTCGCTTGCTTTTTAATTAAAACAACCGGGACGGTTGTTCTACGTTTCCACGCGGCGCAAAAATAAAAATGCCGGGCGAAGGCACCCGGTCACATCATCAGATACATGATTTTTTCCATCCGCCTCTAATTTCTTCGCGTCTCTGATGGTTTTCTCCTGTTTTCGCCTGATTTGTTGCGTACCTGACCAGATAATCGTTCGGCTTTTACGGTGCTTTTTGAGGAAATCCATGGCTGAAATTTTCGAAAAATAATCAAAAAATTTACTGGAAAAACAGAAATATGTCCCTTATATTATGTACAGGTTTTAAGAGAGTGGGTTATACACTGAGGAGAAATTCCATGAAAAAATGGGTCATATTATTAGCATCCGCAAGCATCGCCGCCGGCATATTTGCAGAATCCAACACCGTTACCTCCGCTAACATCTTAGGGTATGTCAAAGTGGATGCACCACCGGCAGGAGCGTTTGATATTTTATCTTTAGTTCAATTCTCTAAGGAAAACGATGAAATTAATATTCAAGATGCGATTTCGAATTTAAATGAACTTAATGCGTCAACAACATGGGAGAATGCAGACAAATTATATGTTTGGACGGGTACTTCGTACAAGCAATACGGTTTATATGCTGATGGAACGGATGTCTTTTGGATGGGAGATGACGCATCCCGCTGGACGCTTCCTTTTGTTCCTGCAATGCCGGCAACAATAACACTCCGTCGCGGAAATGCTGTGTGGTACACAACAGGAAATAATGCGGTTCCCGCAAAAATATTAATATCAGGTGATGTTTTTATGGATAGTTCTTTTAATACGGAAGTTTATGCAGGTTTTTCATTAATTGCGTATCCGTACAGTTCTGATATCAGCTTAGCCGATCTAAGCATTTCAAATGCTACAGCGTCGTCGACTTGGGGGAATGCGGATAAATTATATGCATGGACGGGTACTTCGTATAAGCAATACGGTTTATATGATGACGGAACGAGTGTCTTTTGGATGGGAGATGACGCATCTCGTTGGACACTTCCTTTTGTTCCTGCAACACCGGCAACAAATACAATTTCTCTTTCAAAAGGTTTTTGGTACGAATCTGTATCAGAAAAAATTGTGGGATTTGATAGAATTTATCTAAATGATTGAAGGAGATTATTATGAAAATTTTTTTAATTGCGTTTATGATTTTAGTAGGATGTACGACTCAGGCTGCAATTGAAAGTCGCGAGTGGACATTTCCTGGTGGTATGGTTATCTCTGATCTTTTAGGTGGAGATATTCCTGGTACTGGAAGCGATTGGTATATTTGTGCATTATACGAGGATGGCACGGAAATAGTGGATTTTAATGGAATAGCTATGGGGTTTTATGCTGGTTACGGTTATGTACTAAATGGATCTAGTTTTTCTGCATTAGAAAATGAAACTGTATTTTTGAGATATTACAACGATGTGAATGAATCACTTGCCACTTATTATATTGATAGTGATTCTCACCTGCTACCTGATTTAGAGGGAATTATTAACCCTGGTGATGGATTAACAAGCATTGCATTTACTTTTGGAAATTCAACATGGCAAGCAGTTCCAGAACCGGGCACGATTCTGCTTCTTATCTTTGGTGGAATTGGAACCTATCTGGTGCGCCGCAACAGAATGCTGTCGTAAAACCTGTTTGCAGAAAAGACACTTTCACTTAAAGCCCCGGATTCCCGGGGCTTTTTTGTTGTCGGCACATAAAAAGCGCGAAAGATTCAAAATGATTCAATATGATAATGGATGGCGACGGCGCGCCATTTCTGCACATGATGTGCGGCGGTCAAGGGACTGACCGCCCTACCGACGTGCGGCGGACAAGGGACTGACCGCCCTACCGGATACGGTTTTCCCAAACATACGGCCAATCAGCCGGAGAACCCCTTTTCAATTGTGCGAAACTTTTTGTGCGTTATCTGTACGTTATCGAAATGGTAGGGCGCGCAGTCCCTTGCGCGCCGATTGTTTGAATGATTCAATATGATTATGGATGGCGCAGCGCGCCATCTCTGCCCGTGACGTGCGGCGGTCAAGGGACTGCCCGCCCTACCGACGTGCGGCGCGCAAGGGACTGACCGCCCTACCGGATACGGTTTTCCCAAACATACGGCCAATCAGCCGGAGAACCTCTTTTCAATTGGGCGAAACTTTTTGTACGTTATCAGGCTCGGTGGAGAAAAGGAAATTTTTCACTTCGTGTATGGTGTGTTTTTCATGATTAATGAAATCCGTTTCCATCCGTTTATATCAGTGGTTAATTTGTCATGAAAAAGGTATAAAATTTTTTAAAACGAAGTGTATGAAGCATCTTGATATGGTCTTTCGATGATCATAGGTCAAATGAAATTTTAAATGTGTTATGTTTTTAAATTATGCGTATTAACAGTTTTATAGCGCCGGAGCAGATGAGCGGCGATGAAGCGGTTCTGTCACCGGAAGAATCACATCATCTTGCACGCGTGCTGCGTGTTGAAGCGGGACAGGAAATTACACTGTTTGACGGCACCGGAAATCGCGCAACGGCCGTTATTACCGGCGTTTCAAAAAAATCGGTAACGGTTCGAGTTACGGCACGCGAAACTGTTCCGCCGCCGGCGGTGAACATTACATTAATTCAGGCTGTTTCAAAGCCGGACCGGTTTGAAACGGTTTTGCAGAAAGCCGCCGAGCTTGGCGTTCACTCAATTATTCCGGCGATTACGGCGCATACAGTTTTTAAATCCAATGATCAGGGAAAACAGGCGGCGCGCTGGCGGTCGATTATTCTGAACGCATGTCAGCAGAGCAGCGCAGCGTGGATGCCGCAGTTGTGCGCGCCGGAAAAAATTTCGAAGATCATTCCGGTATTAAAAAACTTTGATGTCGCTTTTATTGCGTCGCTCTATCCCGGAGCGCGCCGGTTTCGTGATGTTTTATCCGGCATCGGAAAAAATAACTTTAAACACGTCGCCCTGCTGATTGGTCCTGAAGGTGACTTCACTGAAGAGGAAACTGCCGGCGCAGTGAACGCCGGTGCAATTCCCGTTTCGTTCGGCACACAGATTCTGCGGACTGAAACCGCCGCGATTTTCGGTTTGAGCGTTTTAGTGTATGAGTTATTCTAGCCCGTACATGAGCACAAAAATTATTGCACTTGCAAATCAGAAGGGCGGCGTCGGTAAAACAACAACGGCGGTGAATCTCGCGGCGGCGCTCGCAGAACGTAAACAGAATGTTCTGCTGATCGACCTTGATCCGCAGGCGAATGCAACCAGCAGCACCGGACTCGAGAAAGACGTTGGCGCAAGCATTTATACTGCTCTGCTTGGCGAGGCCGCCGCGCACACGTTAATTAAACCGACCGCGACAAAAAAACTGCACGTTATTCCGTCCGAGCTTGATCTCGCCGGTTGTGAAGTGGCTATTGCACGCATGGACAACTATCTGCATTGTCTGAAAACGGCGTTGCTGCCGGTGAAAGAGCTGAACGAGTACGATTTCATTCTGCTCGACTGCCCGCCGTCGCTCGGCATCCTTTTCATGAATGCACTTTACACCGCCGATTCAATCATCATCCCGATTCAGGCTGAATATCTTGCGCTTGAAGGGCTCAGCGTGATGCTCAGCATTATTGAACAGGTGCGCATTGCCGGGAATCCGGCGCTTGATATTGAAGGTATCGTACTTACGATGTACGATGGGCGCACCAATCTTGCACAGCAGGTTGCCGAAGAGGTTGAAAAACATTTCGGTGGTAAACTCTATAAAACATTTATTCCGCGCAACGTCCGGCTCAGCGAAGCGCCGAGCCACGGACAGCCCGTGCTTGAATACGCAAAAATGTCGCAAGGTGCATGGGCCTACCGCAATCTCGCCAAAGAATTTCTCAAGCGCCGGAAACTCATCGGCCCTGAAGCCGTCGCCGCATCAACACCGCCGGCAGAAACTGTTCAGGAAAATGACTTGGCAGCAACCGGTGAAAAAACTACCTTGTAGAGCCTTTTTATTCGGAGAGGTGCCGGAGTGGTTGATCGGGACGGTCTCGAAAACCGTTGTACTAGCAATGGTACCGAGGGTTCGAATCCCTCTCTCTCCGCCATTTTCCCCCATGTCCCGCAACGGGACGCGGCGTGACTTTAAGCCCGCCATTATTGACTGATATTGATGTTTCGCCCTCGCATTTTCCGGACACAGCGGGACTGCCAATACCTGCATTTGTCGCGTTCGGGTGGACAGTATGAGGAGCAAAATCCGGCAGACTGTTCACTGCGGCGGTGGTTGGTAGCTGGCTGACATCTGTATAGTTTTTAGTTGTCAGTTTTATTTCGCTGTGGCGCATGTGCGCCTGAACAATGCGCGGCGAAATGCCCGTTGCCAGCATTTGCGTACAGCACGTTGTCCGCAGGGCATGAAAATCGGTTTTGTTCCCGCGCTCGTCTTTGTATGCAATTCCGGCTTTTTTCAAATCCGCCCGAAATACTTTCATCGCCGGCACATCAAAAATGCGGTCGGTCTGTGACGGGTTGTTTTTACCAATGGTTAAAATGGCATCTACAACCGCCGGATGCAGAGCGATCATTGCATCTTTGCCGTTTTTGGTGGTAGATGCCCTCGCATGAATATACGGGGCTTTTGCATCTAAATGCAGATCGCCATATTCTACCGCCTCAATTTCCGCACGGCGCAAGCCGGTATATAATGCAGTAATATACACCGCGCGGCGCATCGGATCTTTTACCGTCTCCAGTAATCTGGAAATTTCATCAGCGGACAACGCCTTGCGCTCAAAGGTCTGCCCTTTCATTTTTAACGGACGGACTTCTTTGAACGGATTTTCCTCAATCAGTCCGTTTGCATAAAGCCAACTGGAAAAACCGCGCACAGCAGTTAAAAAGTTGTTCAGGGTTTTCGGTGAACGGTTACGCTGTCTGCCGCGCCATTGCGTAAACGAGAGCCGGTCAAAGTCCCGTAATGTCTTCCAGCCGCATTCGCGCATTAAGAGCTTCAAACGGTCTTCGGTTAATTCGTAGTTTTTAGTACTTGTCCATTCCCGACTTTTTTCGCCTAAATAGAAGTCTAGGTGCGAGCCTAGCGGGAGCTGAGCCGCTTGTCTGATCTTAGCTGGAATAGCCAAGCCCTCATGCTCCCGTTCTATTTGTCTTGCCCAGTCATTTAATTTTTTCTGCGCAATTTCCTTATCAGATGTTTTTAACGATTTTTCTATTTCCCTATCGGTGGGATTTAACCGGATTCTGCCGTACCAAATCCGCCCCCGTTTCCTCATAATTTTTTTCATCTCAGCCCCCTGCGGTTTGAATTTACATACTCATCGAGTTCCGCTTCATCGATACGGGTCGCCCGTCCGATTTTTACCGGCACCATCGCCCCTTGATTTATCAGACGGTAAACCGTCTTCGTAGATACGCATAGCCGTCCGGCTACGTCTTTAATCCTCAGCATCTTCATTTTGTATCTGCTCCTTTCTTTTTGTTATTGATGAATTTTTCGATACAAATCGTTCTAACCTCGTCCGGCAGTCCGCGCCATTCATCGAGCAGGTGCAGTTTGAAAATAACATCATCTGCCTGTTTTTTTTCTTCTGCAGTTTTATTCCCCCATTCGTGCGTATAGTCAGAGGTAACAGCTCCGAATACGGTTTCACTGTCCAATAGAATTTTTTCAGGAGTATAATCAGTTACTTCGGCAAGCTGAGCCGCACCGAACCGCGCACGGGCAAAAATTTCTTTTAAATAAGTATCTTTTTCCCGCAGTGCCGTTGAAACACTCGCCGCACTGATTTGATAATTTTTATGGTCTTGAAACCACCGGCTGATTGCCCGTGCGCTCATGGTTTTTGATGCCAGCAGAATATATGGAAACAAATCATCCAGTTTCCCGCGCTTGGCAACAACGCCCTGTTCGGAAAACTCAACAAGGTCTTTGCCCATATCCTGAGGGCTGTCCGGCTCGCCCGACATCCTACGCATTTCTCTTAAAATATCTCTACTCATGGAAATCTCCTATTTGATTTTCATGTAACTTTTCATAAAAGTTTTCACTCGTCAAGTCCCTTTCTGAGATTTTTATACCCCCAGCTTAACCGCAAGCCCCGTAGCGGCTTTCTATAAATTTAAAAATGATTCGACGAAATTCCGTGCGCCCTTATATTTTTTTCGTGACGGTTTTTCAGAAAATTCGATTTTTATTTTTTTGGCTCCGGTTTTTTGACGGAAAAAAGTGTCTGATTTTTCTAAAAAAAGCATTTTTTGAAGCCGGTATTGCTACTTTTTTGAATCGGAAGAATCGTTTTTTCTCGGAAATACCGCAGAAAAACCGTCTGCGATTTTTCCGGCAATGGAAATTCCATCATTTTTTTGATTTGCCGGAAAAACACGAAATTTCTTTTTTATGATTTTTCTGCCAAAAAAATGTGTCGGCGGTTTTTCTAAAAATAAAACTTTTTGACACACGAATTTTTAAAGATTAGAACCGGATCACAGTTAAAAAATTAGATTGATGCGTTTACGCATAAGTTGCTTCGACTGAAAACCAGCAATTTACCGTTGGAAGCGAGATATGCGGAGACGCGCCGAACCGGCGCGGCTCCCTGTCTTGTGCTTCCAACAGGGACTTGCTGGTTCCTCAGTCGAGGCATGAGCGGGAGTTCGCGCCTCCGTATTGCCTCATATAAAAAAGACACCGAAGGGGTGCTGATTTTTGATCGTTGACGGGCATGGGGTAGTTCTTTCGTTATGGTTTGTCAAGCGGCGGTTTTCCCG
>Ga0265293_10001240_pt1 | contig 56524 bp, 58 predicted proteins | sample Munlanlewell138R_FD_192505 | JGI IMG/M metagenome (GOLD analysis project Ga0265293, IMG submission 192505) | Leachate microbial communities from a municipal landfill in Southern Ontario, Canada - Leachate well 138R | ecosystem: Engineered > Solid waste > Landfill > Unclassified | place: Canada... | reverse complement strand
CGAACGCTCATCCCCCGGGCCAGGCCAACCTGGATGTTGGCGCGTTCTTCGATACACAATTCAAGGTAAGACATGGCGACACCATACCGGAATGGTCAGGTGTTGCACTCAGTTCTTGCGGCCGCCGCTATTTCGCATAAAGCAGGGTCTTGAGCCGGCCGGTGTATTATTATTCCGTTGATACAGCGTAGCTGGAAATTGTTTCGTTGATATACATCATGATGTCATTGTGCTTTTAAAGCCCACTCGTTAGCGGCAGGAACTGATCATGTTCGAACTTCATCCCCAACTGGCCAGTGACTGCATTGTCATTGGTCAATTCAAGTTGTCTACACTTCTGTTAATGAATGACCGGCAGTTTCCCTGGTTCATTCTGGTTCCGCAGCGGGCGGATGTTTCCGAGGTGTTTCAGCTGGATCAGGCCGACCGGGATCAATTGACCAGGGAGTCCTGTTGGTTGGCTGAAGCGCTCAAGGACGCCTTCGCGGCACACAAGGTCAACGTGGCTGCATTGGGCAATATGGTCAGCCAGTTGCATATTCATCATATAGCGCGGTATCGCGAAGATCCGGCCTGGCCTGGTCCGGTCTGGGGAAAGTTGCCAGCTGTGCCTTATACGCAGGAGCAATTGGTTGAGTGTGTTGCGCGCTTACAGACCGTATTGACGTCCAACCTGACATACGCGGAGCAGTTTCAGCAATGAGTAATGAATTGGCAGCACGGTTGGATGATCTGGAAACGCGACTGGCGTTTCAGGATGACACTATTGAAGCTTTGAATGAGGTAGTAACTCGCCAGGAGTTGGCATTGGAAAAGCTGGAGAGGGCGTTGGTGTTATTGGCTCGTCGGCAGGCGGATCTGGCTGCTTCGATTCCAGGGGGAGCGGAGGACGACCAGCCTCCGCCCCATTACTGAGCCGGTAAATCAGTCCAGAGGGTCGACGTCCTCAGCCTGCAGGCCTTTTTCGCGGCGGGCAACGATGAACTCGACCCGCTGTCCTTCTTCCAATACCCGGTGGCCTTCGCCCCGGATAGCACGGAAGTGGACGAACACATCCTCACCCTGATCCCGGGAGATGAAACCAAAGCCCTTGCTGGTGTTGAACCATTTGACGGTGCCGGCTTCACGGGGGCCGTCGCTGCTCTGGCCTTGTTGTTTGCGCGTCGGGGGCAGCATACCGATCAGAGTCAGAACGGCAAGCAAGCATACGCCGCCCACGCTGATGCCAACCGCCCATGTCAGCCAGGGGCCGGCTAAAGGCGTGACTACTATGGTGGCGAGCGGAATCAGGGCGCCGATCAGAACCAGTACCGAAGCAAGTACAGTCAAGCCTTTGCTCAGACCTTGGCGATAGCCGGTGTGGCTGTTGATCTGTTGGATATTGACCAGACCCAGTAACATGGCGGTAATCGCGGCAAGATCAATGGGGCCATTCTGGGTAAAAAAGGGCATGCTGGCATACAAACCACATAACAGTGCTGCCAGACCGACGATCAAATGAAGATAACGGAGTTTATTCAAGGTATTTCATCCTATTGTGACTATGACTAGATGGAATTCCGGCTGTACAAGTGTCGTGGCCGGGAGCGCACTCTAACCTGAAAAGCGGATAGTCACAAAGCGGACAGCGAGGAGGGAAGGGGCAGGCAGAGATACCTGCCCCGGACGGATCTACTTCTCCAACAGGCTGCGCAACATCCAGGCTGTTTTCTCGTGCTCCTGCATGCGCTGGGTCAGCAGGTCGGCACTGGGCTCGTCGCTGGCTTTGTCGCAGGCCGGGAATGCCTCGCGGGCGGTGCGGGCACAGGTTTCATGACCTTCGACCAAGAGGCGGATCATGTCGGTGGCAACCGGTACGCCATCTTCTTCCTTGATCGAGCTCAGCTCAGCGAAGGCCTTGTAGGTGCCCGGTGCTGGGAAGCCCAGAGTGCGGATGCGCTCGGCAATCTCGTCCACCGCCAGAGCCAGTTCGTTGTACTGACCCTCGAACATGGTGTGCAAGGTCTGGAACATGGGGCCTTTTACGTTCCAGTGGAAATTGTGCGTCTTCAGATACAGCGTGTAAGTGTCAGCCAGCAAATGGGCCAGCCCCTTGGCTATCTGTTCCCGATCCGTCTGGCTGATACCGATATCAATCTTCATTATGATCTCCAGCTAGCAGTGAAAAATGTTCACCCAGTATATGCCGCGGTGCCCGCTGCTCAAGCCCTGTTTGCTAATTACCGCCATTGGGCTTGCCTATGACAGACGCAATGCACGGGCAACGCTCGCTTGAGGCGGGTCACTTCGGGTATATTATGGCGCTTTTATCTATCCGCGCTGCAAGGCCATCCGGGCACGATGCAGTCGCTCTGTCGACAACAGGACTCCACACTCATGATGCGTACCCACTATTGCGGCCAGTTGAACGAAACGCTGGCAGACCAGGAAGTGACACTCTGCGGCTGGGTTCACCGCCGCCGTGACCATGGTGGGGTGATCTTTCTTGATATCCGTGATCGTGAGGGCCTGGCTCAGGTGGTTTTCGATCCGGATCGCGAAGACACCTTTGCCCTGGCCGATCGCGTGCGCAGCGAATATGTGGTCAAGGTGCGCGGTAAAGTGCGTCCGCGTCCGGCCGGTGCGGTCAACCCGAACATGGCCTCCGGTGCCATTGAAGTGCTGGGCTACGATCTTGAAGTACTGAACCAGGCCGAGACTCCGCCGTTTCCTCTGGATGAATACTCTGACGTGGGCGAAGAAACCCGTCTGCGTTTCCGTTTCATTGACCTGCGCCGTCCGGAAATGGCTGCCAAGCTGAAGTTGCGCTCGCGCATTACCAGCAGCATCCGCCGCTACCTGGACGACAACGGTTTTCTTGACGTTGAAACGCCGATTCTGACCCGCGCTACACCCGAAGGTGCCCGCGACTATCTGGTGCCCAGCCGCACCCATCCCGGCAGCTTCTTTGCCCTGCCGCAGTCGCCCCAGCTGTTCAAGCAATTGCTGATGGTGTCCGGTTTTGACCGCTACTATCAGATTGCCAAGTGCTTCCGTGACGAAGACCTGCGCGCTGATCGCCAGCCCGAATTCACCCAGATTGATATCGAGACCAGCTTCCTCGATGAAAGCGACATCATGGGGCTGACCGAAGGCATGATCCGCGGTCTGTTCAAGGAAGTGCTGGATGTGGATCTGGCTGACTTCCCGCACATGACCTGGGACGAGGCCATGCGCCGTTACGGTTCGGACAAGCCCGACCTGCGTAACCCGCTGGAGCTGGTTGACGTTGCAGACCAACTGACCGAAGTGGACTTCAAGGTGTTCAGTGGTCCGGCAAGTGATCCCAAGGGCCGTGTCGCCGCGTTGCGTGTGCCGGGCGGTGCGTCCATGCCGCGCAAGCAGATTGACGACTACACCAAGTACGTCGGTATCTATGGTGCCAAGGGTCTGGCCTATATCAAGGTCAACGAGCGCGCCAAGGGTGTCGAGGGTCTGCAGTCGCCGATCGTCAAGTTCATCCCTGAAGATAACCTGAACGTCATTCTCGACCGCGTCGGTGCTGTTGATGGCGATATCGTGTTCTTTGGCGCAGACAAGGCGAAGATCGTTTCCGAGGCGCTGGGCGCACTGCGTATCCGTCTGGGTCATGATCTGGAGCTGTTGACCTGTGAATGGGCGCCGCTGTGGGTGGTCGACTTCCCGATGTTCGAGGAAAACGACGATGGCAGCCTCAGTGCTCTGCACCACCCGTTCACGGCACCCAAGTGCAGTCCGGAAGAGTTGCAAGCCAACCCGGCTGAGGCGCTGTCCCGCGCGTATGACATGGTGCTCAACGGTACCGAACTGGGTGGCGGCTCGATCCGTATTCATCGCAAGGACATGCAGCAAGCCGTCTTCAATATTCTCGGTATCAGCGCTGAAGAGCAGCAGGAGAAGTTCGGCTTCCTGCTCGACGCATTGAAGTACGGCGCGCCGCCACACGGTGGTCTGGCCTTCGGTCTGGACCGTCTGGTCATGTTGATGACCGGTGCGCAATCCATTCGCGAAGTGATCGCCTTCCCGAAAACCCAGAGCGCGGCCTGTGTCATGACCCAGGCGCCGGGTGTGGTCGACGCAAAAGCGCTGCGTGAGCTGAACATTCGTCTGCGTGAGCAGCCGAAGGTCGAGTAAGTGCTGCGCTGAGAGGATGGATTCCCGGCTTTCGCCGAGAATGACGGGGTTTTTCTGAGGATGCGGATCCCGGCTTTCGCCGAGAATGACGGGGTTTTTCTGAGGATGCGGATCCCCGGCTTTCGCCGAGAATGACGGGGTTCTTTTTCTGAGGATGCGGATTCCCGGCTTTCGCCGAGAATGACGGGGTTTTTCTGAGGATGCGGATCCCCGGCTTTCGCGGGGATGGCGTTGCTCTTGAGTGTGAAAGATGTAGTCTGCTGCGGAGCGACGCTTCTCTTCGGTGCGGATGATGCGTTTCCTCCTCGTCATCCCCATGAACGCGGGGATCCACGGGGTGCGTTCCCTATACAAGTAGAAGCAGGTACGGAGGATTCCCATGGCTGGTCACTCTAAATGGGCCAATATCAAGCATCGCAAGGCCGCGCAGGATGCCAAGCGGGGCAAGGTCTTCACCAAGCTGATCCGTGAGTTGACGGTAGCAGCGAAGCTGGGAGGTCCGATACCGGCGGACAACCCGCGCTTGCGCGCCGCGGTGGACAAGGCGCTGACCGCCAACATGACCCGTGACACCATTGATCGCGCTATTGCCCGTGGTGCCGGCAGCAACGATGCCGACAACATGGAAGAGCTGACCTATGAAGGTTACGGCGCTGGCGGTGTAGCAGTACTGGTCGAGGTGATGACAGATAATCGCAACCGTACTGTTGCTGAAGTGCGTCATGCCTTCAACAAGAGCGGCGGCAACCTGGGTACCGATGGTTCGGTGGCCTATCTGTTTACCCGTCGCGGCCAGATTGCCTATGCGCCTGGCATCGATGAGGACACGCTGATGGAAGCGGCTCTGGAAGCCGGTGCCGAGGATATCGTCAACCATGACGACGGCTCCGTCGAAGTGCTGACCGCCTTCGAGGACTTCGGTGCAGTCAAGGACGCACTGGACGCGGCCGGGTTTGCCAGCGAGAGTGCCGAGATCAGCATGATCCCGTCTACCACCACAGAGCTGGATCTGGATACCGCGCAAAAGGTTATCCAGCTGATCGATATGTTGGAGGATCTGGACGATGTGCAGAACGTCTACTCCAACGCCGATATTCCGGATGATGTGCTGGCGCAGATGGAGTGAGTGGTATAGTCACGGCATTCGCTGAAAGGGAGGCGTTGCCTCCCTTTCGCATATTCAGCATAGGACAAGCTGGCGCATGGCGCTGATTCTAGGCATTGACCCCGGCTCACGTATCACCGGCTTTGGTATCGTCCGGGAAGGACGCAATGGCTGCGAATATGTCACCTCTGGCTGCATCCGATTGGGTAGTGGCCCCTTTCCCGATAGACTCAAGCAGATATTTGACGGCCTCAGCGAACTGATCGGCCAGTATCAACCGCAGGTGCTCAGCATCGAACAGGTGTTCATGGCGCGTAATCCTGATTCCGCATTGAAACTGGGGCAGGCACGTGGCGCTGCAATTGTGGCGTCGGTGCATGCCGGGCTTGAAGTACATGAGTACACGGCTCGTCAGGTCAAACAGGCGGTAGTGGGCACAGGGGCTGCGGACAAGATTCAGGTGCAACACATGGTCACTCAACTGCTGGGATTATCAGGTACGCCGCAAGCCGATGCTGCGGATGCGCTGGCCATCGCCCTGTGTCATGCGCATTCCAAGGGGCTTCAGGAGCAGGTCGGCGGCGGTCTGATCGGTTTGCGTGGCGGCCGTATGCGGCGCCGCTAACAGGAGATAGAGATGATAGGTAGGCTTACAGGCATTCTGCTGGAAAAGCAGCCACCTCACATTCTGCTGGATGTGGCGGGCGTAGGTTATGAAGTGGAAGCGCCCATGAGTACCTTCTACCGCCTGCCGGCGCTGGGTGAAAAAGTCACCCTGCACACGCACCTGGTGGTGCGCGAGGATGCGCAGTTGCTCTATGCCTTCGCCGATAAACGTGACCGGCAATTGTTTCGCGAGTTGATTCGTTTGAACGGGGTAGGGCCGAAGCTGGCGCTGGCGCTGATGTCCGGATTGGAAGTGGATGAATTGATTGGCGCCGTGCAGGCGCAGGATACCAGTGCCCTGACGCGGGTGCCCGGCGTCGGCAAGAAAACCGCCGAGCGTCTGCTGGTTGAACTCAAGGGCAAGTTTACTGCGTGGGAAAGTATTCCCGGCATCGCCGCTCCACTGGCAGCGGGTCAGCCGCCAGCTGCCGCATCGCAGACGTCCGACGCGGTCAGCGCGCTGATTGCGCTGGGCTACAAGCCGCAGGAGGCGAGCCGTGCCGTCAGTGCTATCAAGGAAGATGGATTGAGCAGTGAAGAGCTGATCCGTCGTGCCTTGAAGGGCATGACTTGATAGGGCAGGGCTTGATAGGCTCCGACTGTCGACAATATTAATCTACCCTCATTCCGGAACCCTCCATGCTGGAAGAAGACCGCTTGATCGCTGCCGGGCCCCGGCAGCAGGAAGAAATCATCGATCGGGCCATCCGACCCTACCGCCTTGCTGATTATGTGGGTCAACCGGCCGTACGCGAGCAGATGGAACTGTTCATGGCGGCGGCGCGGGGCCGCGGTGAAGCGCTGGATCACGTGTTGATCTTCGGGCCGCCCGGTCTGGGCAAGACCACGCTGGCAAATATTGTGGCCCAGGAAATGGGTGTCAAAATCAAGAGCACCTCAGGCCCGGTGCTGGAGCGTGCCGGGGATCTGGCCGCCATGCTCACCAGTCTGGAGGCGGGGGATGTGTTGTTCGTTGATGAAATTCATCGGCTTTCCCCGGTAGTCGAAGAAATTCTCTACCCTGCGATGGAAGATTACCAACTCGACATCATGATCGGCGAAGGCCCGGCCGCCCGCTCCATCAAACTGGATCTTCCGCCCTTTACGCTGATCGGCGCGACCACCCGCGCCGGCATGCTGACCAATCCGTTGCGTGACCGGTTCGGTATTGTTCAGCGTCTCGAGTTTTATAGTGATGAGGATCTGACCACTATCGTGTCCCGTTCTGCAGGCATCCTTGGGCTGAAGATTCATCCTGCGGGCGCGTTTGAAATTGCCCGGCGCTCACGGGGCACACCGCGCATCGCTAACCGACTGCTGCGTCGGGTGCGTGATTTCGCTGAAGTTCGCGGGCAGGGCAGCATCACCCAGGATATTGCTGATCAGGCGCTGGATCTGCTGGACGTGGATGCGCAGGGCTTCGATCACATGGACAGGCGACTCTTGCTGACCATGATCGACAAGTTCGATGGTGGCCCGGTCGGGGTCGATAGTCTGGCTGCTGCCATCAGCGAAGAGCGGCACACCATTGAGGATGTACTGGAGCCTTATCTGATACAGCAGGGCTTCATCATGCGTACGCCCCGTGGCCGGGTAGTGACCCGTCATGCCTACCTGCATTTCGGGCTGAACCTTCCTGCGTCAATGGAGCAGCGAGCTGGGGATTTGTTTGATCAATAATCGGTGCCGCGATCAGTTGATCTGGAAAAATATTTTCAATTTGGAGGCTCACCCGCTATGCAAGAACACAACTTGGCTCTACATTATGCCGGCTGAACTATCCGGGCAGCCATTCGAGCTCAGAGCCCGTGTCTATTTTGAGGATACCGACGCCGGCGGTATTGTTTATTACGTCAATTATCTGAAATTCATGGAGCGCGCCCGCACTGAGTTGGTGCGTTCACTGGGGTTTGATCAGAGCGCGCTGCAACGCGAAAATACCATTTTTGTTGTCCACTCCGTGAGTGCTCGTTACCACCTGCCTGCGCAGTTGGATGATGAACTTGTGGTGACGGCTGCTGTCTTGGAACTCAAGCGTGCAAGTATCCGCTTCGTTCAACAGGTGCGCCGCGCGGATGGTACGTTGTTATGTGAGGGGGAAGTACTGGTGGCCTGCGTCAGTGCCGATCGCTACAAGCCCAGAATTATACCGCTGGCCCTGAGCAATGCCTTCAAGGCAACGCAGGGTGACCAGACCATGCAGGATCAAGGAGAGGCAGAGAGTGCAAGCTGATCAAATGTCGATGTGGCACCTGATAAGTAGCGCCAGTGTACTTGTACAGTTGGTGATGCTGACACTGGTGGGAGCGTCCATCGCCTCATGGGTGCTGATCTTCCAGCGCAGCTCGGTAACCCGTGCAGCCAAAGCGAGCCTGGAAGAATTTGAGGATCGTTTCTGGTCCGGCATTGATCTATCCAAACTCTACCGTCAGGTAACCGGCACCCCCAATCCTGATTCAGGGCTGGAGCAGATCTTCCGCGCCGGCTTCAAGGAATTCTCGCGTATGCGCCAGCAACAGGGCGTGGATCCGGAAGCGGTCATGGATGCGGTGCAGCGGGCCATGCGGGTGGCGATTTCCCGTGAAGAAGAAAAGCTGGAACAGCACTTGCCATTCCTGGCCACCGTCGGTTCAACCAGTCCTTATGTTGGTCTGTTCGGTACCGTATGGGGAATCATGAACTCCTTCCGCGGTCTGGCCACCGTGCAACAAGCCACCCTGGCCACTGTTGCTCCCGGTATTGCCGAAGCGCTGATTGCTACCGCGATTGGCTTGTTTGCTGCGATTCCGGCGGTGGTGGCCTATAACCGCTTCTCAGCACGCTCGGAAATATTGATCAGCCGTTATTACACCTTTGCTGATGAGTTCTCCAGCATTCTGCATCGCCGCGTGCACACCAGCGAAGGGGAGTGAGCATGTACACCCATCAGGGTCGCCGCCAGAAACGCAAACCCGTCGCCGAGATGAATGTGGTGCCGTATATCGACGTCATGCTGGTATTGCTGGTGATTTTCATGGTGACCGCACCGATGCTCAATCAGGGTGTGAAAGTGGATTTGCCTCAGGTGGCCAGTGAGGTCTTACCCTCTGATTCCAATCAGCAGGTATTAACCCTCTCGGTGCTGGCCGATGGCACCTATTACTGGAACCTCGGTGAGACCGTGGATACCGAGACGCAGAGCGAAACAGCGATCTCGCTGGATGAAATGAGCGAAGGCGTAGCCAAGATCATGCGCGCCCGCCCCGATACGCTGGTGTATATCCGCGGTGATCGTGACGTCAATTACGGTGTTGTCGTCACCGCCATGGCTGCGCTGCAACAGTCCGGCGTGCCCAATGTTGGTCTGATTACCGAGGCACCGTGAGCGACGATCGTATGAGGGATTCGGGCAGCGAGCGTTTTACCGCATCGGTGATCAAGGCGTTGGGTATACACCTGGTCATCATCCTGTTGCTGTTCGTTTCTTTCAGCAGCGCGCCGGAGTTCGAGCCTGCCAAACCTATCGTCCGGGCTACGCTGATACAGCTGAACTCGAAAAGTCCCGCTGTAACACAAACGGATCAGAAGATTGCGGGTGAGGCTGAGCGCACTGCTGCCCAGCGGCATGAGGCTGAAGAGTTGGAGCGTAAGCAACAACAGCAGCAGAAGGAACAGGACGCGACCCGTGCAGCGGAGCAGCAACGCCAGGCTGATGTGGCCGCGGCGGCACGCGAGACGGAGCAGCAGAAGGCCGCAGAACAGAAAGCAGCTGAGGAACGACGTCAGGCTGAGCAGGTCGAAAAGCAGAAGGCTGAAGAAGCGCGCCGCGCAGATGCAGCCCGCAAACTGGCTGAAGAAGAGGCGGCGAAGAAAAAAGCCGCTGAGGATGAGGCCAAACGCAAGGCTGCGGAAGAAACCAAACGCAAGGAAGAAGAGGCTAAGCGCAAGGCAGCGGAAGAAGCCAGGCGTAAAGCGGATGCCGCGACCAAGGCAGAGGCAGACCGTGTCGCCAAGCTCAAGCGCGAACAGGAAGAGGCGCGTGCCAAGGCGCTGGCCGATTTGCTGGCTGAAGAGACCCAGTATCAGCGGGCGCAGGCTGATCAGGTGGGCGATCAGGTGGCGGCCAGCTTTGATGATGTGATTCGGCGGTATGTCAGTGAACAGTGGCGCCGGCCGCCTACTGCGCGGAATGGCATGGTGGTAGAAGTGCGCATCAGCATGTTGCCGACAGGTGATATAACCGATGCAGCCGTGTTGCGCTCCAGCGGAGACGCCGGGTTTGATCAATCAGCCGTTCAGGCGGTGCGCAACGTAGGGCGTATTCCGGAGATGCAGCAGCTATCGCGGGATGACCCGGGTGCATTTGACCGTATGTATAGACAGCGTACCTTGCGCTTCAAACCAGAGGATTTGGACTTTTGATGAATTCACTGAAGTATTGGCTGACGTGCACCGTCATGCTGTTCATGGCGCAGGTCGCTCTGGCTCAGGACGCGATCGAAATTACCCGTGGCAGTGATCGGGCCACACCCATTGCCGTAGTGCCCTTTGGTTGGCAGGGCGGTACCCCGCTGAGTGAAGACATGGCGGAGATTACCAGCAACAATTTACGCAACTCGGGTATGTTTGCTCCGTTCGCCCGGGAAAACATGCTCAGTCATCCGGTCCGCGCCGAAGAGATATTTCCCCGGGATTGGACAATGCTCGGCGTGGAATATGTTTTGGCTGGTCAGGTCACCAGCACCGGAGCGGGCTATCAACTGCAATATCACCTGTACAGTGTGCCCCGTGAAAAGGTGATATTGTCGCGCACCGTTACCGGTGGTGAAAATCAGTTGCGTGATATGGCGCATAAACTCAGCGATGAAGTATTCGAGCATATTACCGGCATCAAGGGCGCCTTCAGTACTAAGCTTTTATATGTAGCAGCGGAACGTTTTTCTGCCGATAATATCCGCTATACTCTGCAGCGTTCAGATTATGATGGCGCACGTGCGGTCACCTTGCTGCAGTCCCGTGAGCCCATCCTGACGCCATCCTACGCGCCCGATGGTCAACGCATTGCGTATGTATCATTTGAATCGCGCCGTCCGGAGATTTTCGTTCACTATATTCAAACCGGCCGCCGTGAGCGCATCACCAGTTTTGAAGGGCTTAATGGTGCTCCGGCCTGGTCGCCGGATGGCAAGCGTCTGGCATTTGTGTTGTCACGCGACGGTAACCCGGAAATATATGTAATGGATCTGGACAGCAAACAGATGCGCCGGGTAACCAATCATTACGGAATTGATACCGAGCCAAGCTGGCTCGATAACAATACGCTGGTGTTTACTTCCGACAGGGGGGGGCGCCCGCAGATATACAAGCAGAATCTGAATAGCGGCACCACAGAGCGGCTTACTTTTGTGGGCAACTATAATGCCAATGCCAAATTGTCAGTGGATGGCCGGACCATGGTCATGGTCCATCGTCAGGACGGCTACAGGAATTTCCATATCGCAACTCATGATCTGGAAAGAGGCAATCTGAAAGTTTTAACAGAAACGTCGTTGGATGAGTCGCCTACTGTCGCACCCAACGGCACTATGTTAATTTACGCTACCCGTCAACAGGGACGGGGTGTACTTATGCTGGTTTCGACCAATGGTCGTGCACGGTCGGAGATTCCGACGAAGTTCACAGACCTGCGCGTACCATCATGGTCCCCATACCTGCCATAGGGTATACCAATACTAAACCACTTGGGGTTTATCAGGAGTCTATGATGGAAGTTATCAAGTTCGGCAAAATGGCAGCTCTGGTTGTCGCGTTCGGCGTTGTAGTTGGTTGTTCCTCCAAAGGTGGTGATGCGGCCGGTACTGGCGCGGTAGATCCGAACGCCGGCTATGGCAGCGCCACCAGCACCTCTGGTGCTGATAGCGTCAGCAGTGAAGAAGCCGCTCTGCGCGCTATCACTACCTTCTACTTCGAGTTCGACAGCTCCGAGCTGAAGCCTGAGGCCATGCGCGCTCTGGACGTTCACGCACGCGACCTGAAAGCTCAAGGTAACCGTGTAGCGCTGGAAGGCCACACTGACGAGCGTGGTACTCGCGAGTACAACATGGCTCTGGGTGAGCGTCGTTCCGCCGCTGTTCAGCGTTACCTGGTTCTGCAGGGCGTATCCCCGGCACAACTGGAGCTGATCTCCTACGGTGAAGAGAAGCCAGTTGCTACCGGCTCTACCGAAGAAGCATGGGCTCAGAACCGTCGCGTTGAACTGCGCAAGTAAGAGGTCACATGAAAGGGTATCAGCGATTAGCTTTGGGGTGTCTGTTAATGCCGGCTGCAGTCTTTGCACAGGTGCCGGTAATGGAGGGTGGTTCGGGTAATACCGGTAACTACCCAATGCGACAATCCCAGGCGTTGCCTGATACCCGATCTACCTCGGCTGGCCTCTCGGCAGAGGGCCAGCTTTTGCAGCAGCTGTATCAAATGCAGCAGGAAGTCTCCATGCTGCGTGGCCTGCTCGAGGAGCAGGACCATCGACTCAAGAAGTTGGAGCAGGATCAGCTTGATCGTTATCAGGATATTGATCGCCGACTTTCTACTCTTTCCGCAGGTTCATCCGCGCCCCGGGGGGCGAATGGTTCTGCCGCTGCAGGTCTGCCGCCGATTACGCCGGCAGCATCTGAGCAAGCCGACAACAGCACTCCGGCCACTGGGCAATCTGCTGAGCCAGCAGATCCCGAACGGGAGAAGCTGCTTTATGACGCTGCTTTCGAGCAGGTCAGGTTGCGCGACTTTGAAAAGGCCGAGATGGCCTTCAATGCCTTCCTGCGCCGTTACCCGCAGAGTGATTACGCCGGTAACGCACAATATTGGTTGGGTGAAGTGCATCTGGCACAGACCGACCTGGAGGCTGCCGGACAGGCATTTGCCCGGGTACTCAGTCAGTATCCCGGGCACCGTAAGGAATCCGATGCGTTGTACAAGTTGGCTGATGTGGAACGGCGTCTTGGCAATAAAGACAAGGCTGCCCAGCTGTATCAGGAAGTGCTGAGTAAGCACCCGGATGCCTCTGCAGCACAGTTGGCCAGGCGGGATCTGAACGCTCTGTAAGGCTTGAAACCACTCAGTGTCATGTCGGCGCTGATGGACGGTGCCGGCAGCATTGCAGCGCTGCCGGCGCACCAAAAAGATAAAAAAACTTCTTGAGTTTTCCATCCAAATCAGTAAGATATCGCGCATTGAAAGGGTCGTTAGCTCAGTTGGTAGAGCAGTTGGCTTTTAACCAATTGGTCGCAGGTTCGAATCCCGCACGACCCACCATCTCCTCCTGATGTGTTATTTCCTTCGATATCAGGCTGCTTTGCTCTTCAGTTTCAATTTCTTGTCTTCCATCTGTTTGCCCAGCGCCGTGAGATCTTCTTTGCTCATCAGCTTTTGCGCATCCTGGAACATGTCTTGCTCTTCTTCCTCGATGTGATGCTCCAGCAGTTCCTTGAGCACTTTCAGGCGTCCAGCAAACTCGACTGTGCCGGGATCAGTGTTCAACAGATCCGGTAATACCAGCGACTCGACTGCGCGATGCTCCTCCTTCGCTTCGTGGTACATCTTCAGCTCATCCCTGGCGCCGGCCTGCTTGAAGGCAGGGTAGAAGTCTTCCTCTTCCAGCGTGGTGTGCACCTCCAGCTCCAGAGCGATTTTCTTCAGTAACTCAGCGCGTTTCTTGACCGCCCGCTCGGTGGTATTGCTCAGCTCTTCCAGCAGTTTCTTGACCGTCTCATGATCATTTGTCAGCAGCTCTATGGCGTTCATGTGGCTATCCTCATCGGGTGGGTGTTCTATCTGTTTTGGATAGTGCTGATGGGCTGCCGTTCAGTTTGTTTTATGTCTGCGAGCGCAGCGAAATTTTGTTGAACCACCGGGCAAGCGATTCGGTCATCTGTTGTACCACTCACTTGCGTAATCAGCAGGAGCAACTTCATGACCATAGATTCAAAAGAAGTGATTTCCACTCTGAATGACCTGATCGAAACCAGCAAGGATGGTGAAAAGGGCTTCCGTGTCTGTGCCGAGGACATTACCCGTCCGGAATTGAAAACGCTGTTCAGTCAGCGTGCCGGTGAATGCGCACAGGCCGCGCAGGAGCTGCAGGCTATCGTCATCCGCCTGGGGGGTAATCCGGAAGACAGCACCAGCATGTCTGGTGATCTGCATCGCCGCTGGGTTGACCTCAAATCGCTGATCACTGGCAAGGACGATGAAGCCATTCTGAACGAGTGTGAGCGTGGCGAAGACGTTGCCAAACGCAGCTATCACAAGGCGTTGGAGAAGGCCCTGCCAGAGGATATTCGTCAGGTCGTGCAGCGGCAGTACGATGGTGTATTACGCAACCATGATCAGGTGAAAATGTTGCGTGATGCCGAGCGCGCCCGCAGCTGATCCATGAAGCCGGCGCCAACTGAAGGCCGTACTGGAGGTTGCCCGCCGGCTTTGCATCATGTCACCGATGATTCGCCGGACTTCAATCGTCGCATTCTCGACTGCAAGCCCATTCATCCCGATCTTCAAAGTAAGCGCATTCGTGACGCGCGGATGGTTGCGTACCTCAATGCCTTAGCCATTCACCAGCCTGCCTACTGATTCAACTCAGGAATGACGTTTTCGTCCAGCCGTTGTTCTTCCATACCCTGATATTCGCCGGGCGGAGAAATGGCTCGCCAGCTTTCCATATAAAACAGGCCGACGCTGACCATGGCCAGCATACCGGCGCCGATAATGCAGGCGCCGTAGAAGTAGGTCTTGTCCTGATGCAGGCGCATGAAATAGGGCAGGCCGTAATACAGCTGCGCTATGGAGAACAAACCGACCAGCGGGAACACCGGCAATAACACCCAGCGTTCAGGATACAGCGCCGCCAGCCCGCCGAGCATGAAGGGCACAGAGAGAAAGGTGGCGAAGGCTATGCCATGCAGTGCGGGTGGGCGAAACGGGGTGCGGAACAATACCCAGCGCACGATATAGCCCATGATGATGGCATTGGTGACGAAGGCCAGCCATACGGCTGCTGCAAGCAGGGCGCCACTCTGGCTGCTGAGGAAATGACGCTCTTCCGAGCCGAATAATGCCCAGCCGGCCACACTGCCGCCATAATAGACCGAGAGCGCAGGGATCAGTGAGCCTATCAGCAATAAAGGAATAAACCGATAGGGCCGGCGTTCGATGTCAGCATGGATGCGTGTCCATGTGGACTTGGGAGCGTAGAATAGACCGGGTACGTGTCTGAACATGAGCCGTTCGCCTTATCAGGAAGCCTTGTAGTTCTTGACTGGGAGGGCTGGGGATAGTTCCGGTCGGCTTTGCGGCGTGCATCGGTAGAAAGCGCTGCTCATGGTATGATAACGGGTCTGTTTTCCCGGAGGGGTTGTTAGATGTCTCAGATTTCCGAACGGTTGCTGGTACAGGCCCATCTGGCGGCCAAGCAACCGGCTCCGTTGAGCGATGACGAGAAGGCCGATTATAAGGCCCGCATCGCCGCAGCGTTGAAAGCGCACGATGCTGTGCTGGTGGCGCATTATTACACTGACCCGCTGCTGCAGGAGCTGGCAGAGGAGACGGGCGGCTGCGTGTCCGATTCCCTTGAAATGGCCCGCTTCGGCAAGAACCATCCGGCCAGTACCCTGGTGGTGGCGGGCGTCCGTTTCATGGGTGAAACCGCCAAGATTCTCAGTCCCGAGAAGCGTGTATTGATGCCGACGCTGGAGGCAACCTGTTCATTGGACATTGGTTGTCCGGCTGATGAGTTTTCCGCCTTCTGCGATCAGCACCCGGATCGCACTGTGGTGGTGTATGCCAACACCTCTGCTGCGGTCAAGGCGCGCGCCGATTGGGTAGTCACCTCCAGCTGTGCTCTGCCCATTGTCGAGAGCCTGATGGATAAGGGTGAGAAGATCCTCTGGGCTCCCGATAAGCACCTGGGTAACTATATCCAGACGCAGACCGGGGCCGACATGCTGTTATGGGATGGTGCCTGCATTGTGCATGAGGAGTTCAAGGCGCAGGCCTTGATCGACCTCAAGGCGGTTTACCCGGAAGCAGCCGTTCTGGTGCACCCGGAGTCGCCTGCTTCAGTGGTCGAATTGGCCGATGTGGTGGGTTCTACCAGTCAGTTGATTCGCGCTACCCAGGAGCTGCCCAACCCGACCTTCATCGTGGCGACAGACAAGGGCATCTTCTACAAGATGCAGCAGGCTGCCCCGGGCCGTCGTCTGATTGATGCGCCTACCGCTGGCGATGGTGCCACCTGCCGCAGCTGTGCGAATTGCCCGTGGATGGCGATGAATACCCTGCCGCGTTTGCTGCAGAGTCTGGAGCAGGGCAGCAATGAGATTCTGGTGCCGGAAGACCTGATTCCTGCTGCGGTACGCCCGCTGCAGCGCATGCTGGATTTCACCGCAGCCATGCGCTGATGGTGGGCCGGGGTGGCGTTTTTCGTCACTCCGGTCTCATCAGAAGCTCTTGATGATTTCCCTGCGCCGAGTGACTTCGTCCTTGCGCGCCTTGATCCGCGAGCTGATCACGAAATTATCCCCGGCGCGCGTCAACGCCAGATCCAGCTGCTCATCAGCCTGATCCAGATCCCCTGCGAGCATGAAATACTCGGCGCGAGCTTGATGCACGCCGAGGATATTGCCTGCCAATCCACGCACTTCCGATGCCAGAAACCAGATATCCGGGTCTTCGCTGCGCAGGCGAGCCAACTGATCGGTTACCTTCTCGGCACCGCGATAATCCCGTTTGCGTAGCAGGATATTGGCTCGGGCTTCCAGCAGCGGATAGTTCTGGGGACTGACTTCAAGCAGGCTGTCGACACGGGCAAGCGCCTGGTCCAGGCGGTTCTGACTGCTGTCCAACTCAGCCTTGGCCAGGTGTATTGCGATGTTGCCCGGATGCTGCGCCAACAGTGTATCCAGATGCTCGGTTGCGGCGTCCTGCTGGCCGCTGCGGATCAGTGCCATGGCCAGTCCATAGCGGGCCGCTGCATGCTCGCCGTTGTGCTCATCCAGCAAGGCCCGGAAGCGCTGAACGGCGAGGCCGGGGCTGTCCTCATAGAACAGCTGCACACGGGCACGCATCATCTGATAGTACAGGCTATCCCGTTGACCATCGTTGTTCAGTTGTCCGGCGCGGTTGCGGGAGTCGGCAATCCGCGACTGGTTGACCGGGTGGGTCAGCAGAAATTCGGGTGGTGTGCGGCTGAAGCGGCTCAGGCGGGCCAGACGCTCAAACATGTCCGGCATGGCGTTGGGGTCATATCCCGCTCCCTTGAGATTGAGCAGGCCAATACGATCCGCTTCCTGCTCGTTCTGCCGTGAAAATCGGCGTTGCTCCTGAATCGCTGCCGCCTGGGTTGAGGCCAGTGCCGCAAAGCCGGCGTCGCCGCCGCCACTGGCAGCGAGGATGATGCTGGCCAGCATGGCGGTCATCAGCGGAATGCGGTTCTGCTGTTGATGCTGCAGACCGCGGGCGAAGTGACGCTGGGACAAGTGAGCCAGTTCGTGGGCCATGACCGAAGCAAATTCAGCCTCGTTGTGGGCATGCAGAAACAGCCCGCCGTTGACCCCTATGATGCCGCCTGGTGCGGCAAAGGCATTGAGCTGCGGGCTATCGATAGTGACAAAGGTCAGGCGTCGATCATCCAGCTGGCTGGTTTCCGCCAGGTTGAATACGTGGGTTTCCACATAATCCTTGAGCAGCGGATCTTCCAGGGTGCGTACCGAGCCGCGCAACATGGAAAGCCACGTGCGTCCCAATTGGTACTCCTGCTCCCGGGACATGATTGAGGAGCTGGTATCGCCCAAAGAAGGCAAATTGAACTCATTGGCGGAGAGTGGCGCGGCAATGGTTGCCATCAGGGAGAACAGCAGGGCTTTAACAGGTACGCTGGCTGCGTTGATAAATCGCATGGACTCGCTCTGGGTGATGAAACGGTCGCCCGGCCTGCGGGCAGCTGTCAGGGTTATACTTGCAGCTTAGTCTGGAGTGTACGCATGTTTGATGAAAAAAGTGAATCGCAGCCCGATCAAGTGGTAGACGCGCGGGGATTGGCCTGTCCGTTGCCGCTGCTGCGCGCCAAGGTGGCGCTCAATGGCATGTCGACAGGGCAGGTGTTGTATCTGACCGCCACGGATGCCGGCTCGCAACGGGATATTGCCCGGTTTGCCGATCTGGCCGGTCATTGCCTGTTACTGGCTGAAGAGCGGGATGGGGAGTTTCATTACTGGTTACGCAAGGCCTGAAAGGCGTCCGCAAGGACGCCCCGGCCGGGCTGTCAGGCCAGTGCCTGCGCTGCTTCCAATACCTCGGTTACATGGCCCGGTACCTTGACCTTGCGCCACTCGCGGCGTAACACGCCCTCGCGGTCGATGATGAAGGTGCTGCGCTCGATGCCTTCATATTGTTTGCCGTACAACTGCTTCTGCCGAATAACGTCGAACAGGCGGCACAGGGTTTCATCAGCGTCGCTGATCAAGTCGAATGGAAAACTCTGTTTGGCACGGAAGTTCTCATGGGTGCGCAGGCTGTCCCGCGACACGCCAAATACCAGCGTGTCTGCAGCGATAAAGTGTTCATGCTTATCGCGGAAGTCCTGGCCTTCGGTGGTACAGCCGGGGGTATGATCCTTGGGGTAGAAATAAATCACGACTTTCTTGCCGGCCAATTCGGAAAGGGTAACAGTCAGGCCACTGGTGGCATGTGCGGTGAATTCGGGCAGTGGGGTGTCCACTTTGATACTCATGACAACAGCCTCTTGGGGTTCAATGAAGGGGACGCCAGGGTTCGATGACAGCATCGAGATTGAGCTCATCACAAAAATCGAGGAACTGCTCACGTAGCCAGCTGAGTTGCGTCTTGACCGGGATGGCGATGGTCAATGTCAGATTCAACATGGCGGTACCCGTATGTTGGGCCATGTAGGTGAAACTGAGCATTTCCTCGATATCGATCTCGAGATGCTGGAAGAACGCGCAGAGTTCGGCAATCAGCTCGGGCCTTTGTGCTGCAGTCACGAATACGTTATAGGGCAATGCCGAAGGGCGCTCTTCCAGCGCGCTGCTGCGGCGCACGGACAGCGACAGATGCTCGCGCTTGGCCAGGGGCGGCAATAATGTCTCCAGACGGGCCAGTGCATCCCAGTTACCGCTGACCTGCAGCAACAAGGCTGTGCAGGTGCCATGCCGGCTCATGCGACTGCTGACGATAAGACAGCGTTGCTCCATACACAGGCGGGTCAGTGTGCTCGCCAGAGCAGTGGTCTGCTGCCCCATGGCGCTGATCACCAGAAACTGCTCCCGGGGGCTGGACACTGTGGACATTGATACTCCTTGGATATGAATTGTCGGCCGGGACAGCAACATTGAGATGCCGATATGCTGCCTGATATGCTGCCTATTGTCCCCGTCTGTCGCTGGGGGTTCAACCATCAGTTTTCCTGCCGCTTGCCGGATGACGCCGCTACGTCCCTTGTGCTGAATCCATGGCGAAAGTACCATTGCGGATCATCTTGTATCTTGTGGAGCTCCTTGCATGATTTCAGGCAGCCTTGTGGCGCTGGTAACCCCTATGGACTCGCGTGGCAACCTGGATTGGCAGGCGCTCGACCGCTTGATCGAATTCCATTTGGCAGAGGGTACCGACGGTATTGTTGCAGTAGGTACGTCGGGTGAGTCCGCCACGCTGGATATGGACGAGCATAAGGAAGTCATCCGTCGAGTCGTTGATCGGGTCGCCGGGCGTATTCCAGTCATTGCTGGTACCGGCGCCAACTCTACCAGTGAAGCAGTGGAACTGACCGAAGACGCCCGCAGCGTCGGTGTTGACGCCTGCCTGCTGGTAACGCCGTACTACAACAAGCCGACCCAGGAAGGCCTCTATCAGCACCACAAGTTCATTGCCGAGGCAGTGGATATTCCCCAGATTCTGTATAACGTACCTGGCCGCACCGCCGTAGATATGCTGCCTGACACGGTGGCGCGTCTGGCGGATATCGACAATATTGTCGGCATCAAGGAAGCAACAGGCGATATGCAGCGGGCCCGTGAGCTGATTGAGCGCGTATCTGACCGCATGGCGGTATATTCTGGCGATGATCCCACCGCAGTGGAATTGATCCTGCTGGGCGGCAAGGGCAATATCTCGGTAACAGCCAACGTTGCGCCCAGAGCCATGCATGATATCTGCGCTGCTGCGCTGAAAGGCGACGCTGAGACTGCTCGCCGTCTGAATGACATGTTGATGCCGTTGCACACCCAGCTGTTTATCGAGTCCAACCCGATCCCAGCCAAGTGGGCGCTGTATGAAATGGGCTTGATCGGCGATGGCCTGCGGCTGCCGCTGACCAGCCTGAGCGAGCGTTGCCAGCCGGTGGTACGTGAGGCCCTGAAACAGTGTGGCCTGTTGTGATTCCGAGGAACCTGATAATCAAGGAAATGCGAATGAAGCCTGTGCTTAATGCACTGACTCTGGTGATGGTTGGCGTGGGACTGAGCGGCTGTGGTTATCTGTTTGGTGACGATGGTTACTTTCGTGATCGCGGATCGGACTACCAGAACGCAACGGTCGCACCACGGATGACCGTTCCCGCTGAATTGCAGAGCAAGCCCACTGGCGATCTGTTGCCGGTGCCTGGCAACATCAGCGCGGGTAACAATGGAAAATTCGAACTGCCTCGCCCGCAAGGGTTGAATGTCGACACCGGCATCACTGATTTTTCGCTGCAGCAGAACGGCGGTGAACGTTGGTTGCTGGCGCAGCACGGCCCCGCGAACATCTGGCCGCTGGCCCGTCAGTTTTTCACTGAATATCAGGTGCCGGTCGCACGTGAATCCGCCACCCTGGGTGAAATTGAAACCGATTGGCTGGTTTTCGAGCAGGGCTCGAATAACGCCTTGATCCGCCGCCTGCTGCCAGCCGCCGAGGTCAGTGGTCGTCGGTCATCGGATCAGGAACAGCGCCTCATGGATCGCCCTGCGGATGTTCTGCCCGGCACCAGTGAAAGAGGGTTGCAGGACACCGGAGTGCGTGCCAACGGGCAGGAGCAGCGTTTTCGCTTGCGTATAGAGCCTGGCGTGCAGGCCGGTACCAGTGAGATCAAGGTGTTGCACATGCAGCGCAGCGCACGAAGTGATTGGCCTGCATCCTCGGATAACGCCAACCTCGAGCGGGCGTTGCTGGCTGAGCTGGAAAGCTTCCTGAATGAGGGCGGCGGTCTGGATTCGGCGGCATTGTCCACCGTGGGTGAAGCACCCGCTGCCAGCCGCAGCTCGATGGGTCAGGACGGCGCCGGCAACCCGATGCTGAGCATCAACAGCGACTTCAATCGCGCCTGGGCTGCGGTAGGGCAGGCGTTGGCCAAGGCTGACATTCTGGTCGACGACCTGAACCGTACATCAGGTGTGTATTACGTCAATCCTCAGCAGAGCGCTGAACAGGACAAGCCCGGCTTCTTCGGCCGTTTGTTCCGTCGCGACAATGCTGAACAGTCCCAACTGGAGCGTACGCAGATACGCCTGACACCAGTGGGCAATCGGGTGCAAGTCACTGTGGAAGACGGCATCAACACCAGCAGCGATTCCAGCGAGGCAAGAGCGTTGCTCAGCCGGATTCATGAGAATCTGAACTGAGGCGAGACTTGCGCTTTTGCTCTCTGGGAAGTGGTAGCCGGGGTAATGCCACGCTGATCGAGTATGGCAGCACCAGGCTATTGGTGGATTGCGGCTTCAGCCTGCGTGCGACGGAACAGCGTCTGGCGCAGGCTGGACTCAGTGCCCACCAGATTACCGCGATTCTGGTTACCCATGAACACTCGGATCATATCAGCGGGGTCGAACGGCTGGCGCAGCGGTATCGCCTGCCGGTATACATGACCGCAGGTACTCGGCAGGGCATGGGGGCCAGTGATCTGCCGGTCAATCTGATCAACTTTGGCGAGCAGCTTGATATTGGCGATATTCGCGTGACGCCGGTGCCGGTGCCCCACGATGCGCGGGAGCCCAGTCAGTTCATTTTCGACAGCGGCTATCACCGGTTGGGTGTGCTCACTGATACGGGCAATATCACCCCGTTGATTCGGGAAATGTACAGCGGACTGGATGCGCTTTTTCTCGAAGCCAATTATGATCCGCTCATGCTCGCCAGCGGGCCCTATCCACCCCGGTTGCAGGCACGTGTCGGTGGTGCTCTGGGCCATCTGAGTAATCAACAGGCAGCAGGGTTACTGGAATCGATCGATATCAGCAGTCTGAAACAAGTGGTCATCGCGCATATCAGCGAAAAGAACAACAAGCCGGAATTGGCCCATGACGCCCTATCCAGTGTGCTGGGAGGATGGTCGGGCCAGTTGCAGCTGGCAGTACAGAATCAGGGCTTGCCCTGGCAAAACATAACAGAAACGTCTCAACCTCATATCGCCTGCATCGGGAGCCGATAATGGAAAAACGCACTGAACTCTATCGCGGCAAGGCCAAATCGGTCTATACCACCGATGATCCGGATCGTCTGATCCTGTTGTTCCGCAACGACACCTCTGCCTTCGACGGCAAGAAGATCGAACAGCTGGAACGCAAGGGCATGGTCAACAACCGCTTCAACGCCTTCATCATGCAGAAACTACAGGACGCGGGCATTCCCACTCAGTTCGACAGGCTGCTGTCCGATACCGAGTGTCTGGTCAAGAAGCTGGACATGGTTCCGGTCGAGTGCGTGGTGCGCAACTTTGCCGCCGGCAGCCTGGTCAAGCGTCTGGGTATTGAAGAAGGCCAGCAACTGGTGCCGCCGACCTTTGAACTGTTCCTCAAGGACGACGCCAAGGGCGACCCCTTTATCAACGAATCTCATGTCGTCACGTTTGGTTGGGCGACCGCCGAGCAACTGCAACGCATGCAGCAACTGACTTTGCAAGTGAACGACATCCTCAAGCAGCTGTTTGACGATGCCGGCCTGCTGCTGGTGGACTTCAAACTGGAGTTTGGTCTGTTCAAGGGCGAGGTGGTGCTGGGTGATGAATTCAGTCCCGACGGTTGCCGCCTGTGGGACAAGGAAACCCGCAAGAAAATGGACAAGGATCGCTTCCGCCAAGGGCTGGGTGGCGTGATCGAAGCCTACGAAGAAGTCGCTCAGCGCCTCGGTGTGCCACTGGCCTGAGTTCCACGCCTGAGCCTCTCTCCGCTGGAGAGGGGCTGGGCAGCGGAATAACCGTTTGACCTGCATCAAGGTGATTCCCCACAACCTGCTCTAGCCTGACCACACTGATAACCTCAGGAGGTCGACCATGCATACCCTCATCACCGCAATAAAATGGCTGCTCTGCTCCGGTCATGAGTACCGCTACCAACCGGTATCAGCGGCCTCGACGCATGAATGTCCCGCCCGCTCGCAGTGTCTTGGCTGCGATGGTCATATCAACTGCCACCTGGCTCGCCTGCTGGTGACCAAGGGGTAACACGCCCCTGATCGCCGCTATCCAGAGAAAGGAATTGATCATGATCAATTCCTTTAGATGCGCTGTGTGATTAAATAATGACCAATATCCTCGCAACGAAGGATGCTGATCATGGCCAAGAAGTTCCCCCTCAATCCCTCGCACCCGGAACGTATCTGCTGGGCTGCGACCGTTATTGTCCCTCCGATTCGTTAGCCTGCGGCAACGGCGCTGACCGAACGATGCATCCATCCGAGTCATTGGGCGATGATTGGTACGAATGGGGCGACTGGGGTGATTCCATCAATTCACAAATCATCGCCCGCAGCTCAGACGCTCCTGCCAACAACCAGTAAAACACCGCAAAATTAAGGGCATAGCAGCCCTTCTGGTCTTTCGCCACAGGCTCCATAACTGCTATAATGCGCGCCGACTTGGAGAGTTGCCGGAGTGGTCGAACGGGACGGATTCGAAATCCGTTGTACCCGCAAGGGTACCCAGGGTTCGAATCCCTGGCTCTCCGCCAAATAAACAAAATACCCAGCCTCGGCTGGGTATTTTGTTTATCAGCTGAGTCCTCGGAAAGAACCCCGTTTGACCGGAGCCTGCGCAGCAGGCGTAGGAACGTCCGGAGCGTAGCGACGGCGGCCCCGAAGGGGTGAGGCGCAGAGCGCCGAATCATCCCTGACTCTCTAATATTAAGGCCCTGTCTTTTCAGGGCTTTTTGTACCTGCTGTTTTCGGTAGACACTTTGGTAGACAGCCAACTTGCTGCTACCCCAGAAAGACGCCACTCCTGATGTCAGCGCCATGCCAACGAACAATATTCTCATGCCATCCCTCCCTGATTCCCGTGGAGTGCAGCATCAAGGCTCTGGAACGGCCAACGCTTAGGCCGTGCCGCAGAGCGCCGACCTGAAGAAAGGTTGGTAATTCTGCAGTGTGTCCTCAGGCGAGGACAGGTGGACGCTCCAATTCCTGACGAAAATGCTAAGCTTGAGCTGGTTTCGATTGAAACGTTCGATTCGCCCTGTTTGGACGAACGACGGCGTTAGATTAACGGAGAGGCGAGCAATGTCCATGCACTCGATGACAGCAAATGAAGCAAAAGCGCGGTTTGGCGAGGTGTTGTTGAGATCCCAGCGTGAGCCGGTTCATATCAGCAAGCATGGCAAGCCGGTAGCGGTGCTGGTTGCGGCTGAAGATTTTGTCAGTAGCGAAGAACTCAAGCTGGAACTGCTTCGATTGAGGGCTGAGCGTGCCAGGGAGCAGATTGCCGCTGGTGAGACGGTCGACGGCGGGGCGTTCTTTGATCAATTGCTTCACGGAAATGATGACTGATGTCATCAGGCTTTCGTTTAACCCGTGATGCGCAGAATGATCTGACTGCGATCCGCCGTTACACAGTGGATACCTGGGGGCTGAAGCAGTCCAGAAGCTATCTGCAGGGCATGAGGGAGACGATTGAGCTTCTGGCAGAGTTTCCTGGGCAGGGGATTGCCAGGCTGGATGCAGGGGAAGGGGTATGCAGCGTTCCGTACGGTAGCCACATGCTTTACTACCGGTTAGAAAAAGAGCAATTGGTGGTGTTTGCTGTGCTGCATCAGCGAATGGTGCCAGCGGAGCATCTGCAAGGGCGTTAGGCGTTCGGGTTGCTCACCGGATACATATGTCTCGGATACGATCCAGGCCAGGCTCCAGACTTCAAGCCATGCGCCATTCCTGTGCGCTCTGCCAATCAAGACTGAACCCAAGCGGCACGCACATGCTCGAATAGTGAATAATGACCCCCTTGGGCTATCCACGCCGATACTGACCGCCACGGCCATGGAAAACTGGACGAGTATGATGCTGAGATTGAAGTCGCCTGCGTTTGTTGTTTTGTTATGGGCATTGTTATCTCTGCCGATGGCTTTGGCCCGGTCGGTTGATCCGGCCGAGGTCAGTCCCGAGCAGGCGCGTCAGACGCTGGATACCCTGCAGGACGAGGCGCGGCGGGATGAGGTGGTGCGGACGCTGGAGGTGATTGCTGGCGAGGCGCCAGCTGATGGGTTGGCAGAGCAAGTGGTGGAAGAAGAGTCACCGCTTGGCGCCATCGTGCCGCTGGAAGAGGGCGGTCTCATTGCCCGCAGTCTGGATCTGGTAGGCGATTGGGCTGATGGGCTGCGCGCTCAGCTTATGCGGATTGGTCAGGCACTGGATGACCTGCCTGACTGGTTTCAGAATACCTTCATGGCGGAGGGTGCCAGGCTGCTGTGGCTGCAGACACTGGCTGATGTGACTATCGTATTTGGTGCCGGACTCTGTCTGGAATGGTTACTGCGCCGCTTGCTCCGTCGGTCGGTACGCAGCCTCATGTTGAATGCCAGAAAAGCGGATTTGCCACGCCCCGTCTCGGTAACCACCGCTGCCTCGATTGATGAGCAGGTTGTCCAGGAGGTGTTGGCCGCGCGGCGTCCGCTGGATGACCATACTGCGTTGGTTCAGACTTCGCGCGATGGTGTGGAGTTTGTGGAAGCGGTGCCGGTCGGCCCGCAGAATGCTGTTGTGGATTCGATTCAGGAGGCCGATCCCGATCCCGCGCCGGTGGCCCCGGCCCCGGTCGAATCCGAGTTGAAGGCGCTGCGCCGTTTACCCTTTGCCTTGACCAGTTTCGTACTGGATTTGTTACCGCTGGGCTTGTTCTTTGGTATTGCCGCGCTGGTGCTGCATTGGCTGCCGGAGCTGGATGATCGTACCCACCTGGTAACCCGGGAGATCATCTACGCCTATGTGGTCACCCGTGTGGTCATGGCGGTGGTGCGGTTGTTACTGTCGCCGGGCGATGCGAGTGTGCGGATTATTCAGTTGAACGACTATGCCGCGGCGCAGATTCACCGATGGACGCGCCATCTGGTAATTCTTGCCACCTTTGGTGTGGCGATCGGTAATGCGTTGGGCATTCTCGGCTCCGGCCCGGAGGCGCAATTGGTGGTCATCAAGGCGACCTCGCTGCTGGTGCATCTGAGTTTGATCTTTCTGGTGTTCCGTTTTCGTGAGCCAGTGGCCCAGTGGATTGCCGGTCCGCCCGATCGGGACGGCGCAATCCGGGCGCTGCGACAGTGGTTGGCCGGGGTCTGGCCGCTGCTGATGTCGGTGTTGATCATGGGTACCTGGGTGGTCTGGGCGTTGCGTATCGAGGATGGCTTCATCCGCCTGCTCGAATTCATGGGCGTGTCGGCGGCGATCATTGTGCTCGGTCGCCTGATCGGGGTGTTGGCGCTGGGTGCATTGGGTCGGCTTTCTGGAATCAGCGAGGATGACGCTGGCGCGAGCAGCCCGGCTGGCACCGGGCTGCGGCGTCAGCTGGTCGCGCAGTATTACCCGCTGTTGCGTTGGCTGGTTACCTGGGTGATTACGGTAGCCACCTTGATTGCCTTGCTGGAAGCCTGGGGAGTGGACGCGTTGCACTGGTTTGCGCCCGGCACCATAGGCAGCAGCCTGACTTCCGCGTTCTTTACCATATTGGTTGCCGTGGCCATCGCGCTGGTGATCTGGCAGGGCGCCAATGCTTTCATGGCCAGGCGTATCGCTCGCTGGCGTGAGCAGGGCGATCTGTTGCGCGCCGCCCGCCTCAATACGCTCTTGCCCATGCTGCGCGCCGGTCTGTTTCTGGTGATTGCGCTGATTGTGGGATTGACCACGCTCAACCAGATCGGCATCAATACGACGCCGCTGATTGCCGGGGCCAGCATCATCGGCGTTGCGGTGGGATTCGGCTCGCAGAAACTGGTTCAGGACTTCATTACCGGCATCTTTCTGCTGATGGAGAACACCATGCAGGTCGGTGACTCGGTGACCGTGGCGGGAGTGTCCGGCACGGTGGAGAATCTGTCGATCCGTACTGTGCGCCTGCGTTCAGCGGATGGGGTGCTGCACATCATTCCGTTCAGTTCAGTGAGCACGGTGAGCAATGCCCATCGCGGCATCGGCAATGCAGCAGTGCGTATCGGCGTCAGCTATGACACGGATGTCGATCAGGCGATCAGCGAGCTCAAGGCGATTGGCGCGGAGCTGCGCAATGACCCGGCCTACGCGCCGCAGATTCTGGCGGATATGGAAATCTGGGGAGTGGATGCAGTGGATGGCTCCATGGTCACCCTCGCCGGGCAGATGCGTTGTCTCGATAAGGGGCGCTGGGGTGTGCAGCGGGAAATCAATCGACGCATCCTGAAACGCTTCCGTCAGCTGGGTATTACCATCGCTGACCCACGTGAGCGACCATTGATGACCGCGCCGCAAGCTGTCGATCCAGACCCAGCCGACAGCTGATCGGCACGTCCTGTGGCAGGTGCACCAAAGCGGGCGCCGGCGGTGTTTGGCTGCACCGGCATGGTTCAGTCTGAGCGGGCTCCAGCGCCCGCTTCGCGCGACTATCTTTCTCTGGCGCAATGCTCGCTCGGTGTCTGGCACGGGCGTTGCGAAGTACTGCCGCTTATATTCTGATTGTCTGGCACATCCCTTGCTTTGCTTGTGTATACGCAAGCTGCAAAAGAGGGGACACGCATGACTGGGGATGGCAATTCGGCCCGTAAAACACTGGTGATCATTGGCAACGGCATGGTCGGTCACCATTGTGTCGAACAGTTGGTGGAGCTCGGTGCGCTGAAGGATTTCGACATTCAGGTGTTTGGCGCTGAGCCGCAGCGGGCCTACGATCGGGTACATCTATCTGAATACTTCGGCGGACGCGATGCTCGATCCCTGGCCATGGGCCAACCCGAGTTGTATCAGCAGCCGGGCATTCAACTGCATCTGGGCACGCCGGTGCTGGAGATCGATCGTCAGCGCAAGCACGTGATCAGTGCGCAGGGCCGTACCGCTTATGATCAACTGATTCTGGCAACCGGTTCTTTCCCTTTTGTGCCACCCATTCCTGGTGTCAGCGGCACTTCGCAGCTGGTCTATCGCACCCTGGATGATCTGGATGCGATACGTGATGCGGCCCTCACTGCCAAGCGCGGAGTGGTGGTCGGTGGTGGCTTGCTGGGACTGGAGGCGGCCAACGCCTTGAGAAGTCTCGGTCTGGAGGCGCACGTGGTGGAGTTCGCGCCGCGGCTGATGCCGGTGCAGCTGGATACCGAAGGCGCGGCAGCCCTGCGTGCGCGGATCGAGGCGCTGGATGTTCGGGTTCACCTGGGGCGCGCCACTCAGGAAATTACCTTCGGCGAGCAACACGCCTGGCGGATGAATTTTGCCGATGGCGAACATCTGGAAACCGACCTGGTGGTGTTCTCTGCGGGTATCCGTCCGCAGGATGCGCTGGCTCGCAACGCCGGCTTGGCCATAGCCGAGCGGGGCGGGGTGGTAGTGGATAATGCCTGCCGCAGCAGTGATCCGGATATTTTCGCCATCGGTGAATGCGCCAGCTGGAACGGTCAGGTATTCGGTCTGGTCGCGCCCGGTTATCAGATGGCGCGGCTGGTTGCGGCGCAGGTGCTGGGCCACGACAGCACGCCGTTTACCGGCGCGGACATGTCTACCAAATTGAAACTGCTGGGCGTGGATGTTGGGTCCATTGGTGATGCCCAGGGCGCGACGCCAGGTTCACGCAGTTACCGTTTCATTGATGAGGCGACTGATTCCTATCGGCGGCTGGTGGTATCCGCCGATGGCAAGCACGTGCTGGGTGCGGTGTTGGTGGGGGATAACAGTTACTACGATACCCTGCTGCAATACGCCCAGAATGGCATCCAGTTGTCGGGCGATCCGGCCAGTCTGATCCTGCCGCAATCCGCGGGTCGTCCGGCACTCGGCGTGGATGCCTTGCCCGACTCAGCCATCATCTGCTCCTGTCACAACGTCAGCAAGGGTGCGGTCTGTTGCCAGGTTGATGCCGGTATAACGGATCTTGGCGAGCTGAAAAGCACCACCCGCGCCGGGACGGGCTGCGGTGGTTGCAGTGCATTGCTCAAGCAGGTATTCGAACATGAACTGGATGCCCGCGGCGTTGCGGTAGATCGCAGCCTGTGTGAGCACTTCGCGCATACCCGCCAGGAGCTTTACAGCATCGTGCGGGTGGAAGGGATTACCCGGTTCGATCAGCTATTGGATCGCCACGGCAAGGGCACCATCGGCTGCGATATCTGCAAACCGGCGGTCGGCTCCATTCTTGCGTCCTGCTGGAACGAGCCGGTCATGGATTCTTCACTGGTGCCCCTGCAGGACACCAACGATACCTTCATGGCCAACATGCAGAAGAACGGCACCTACTCGGTAGTGCCGCGCATTGCCGGAGGGGAAATCACGCCGGACAAGTTGATTGTGCTGGGGGAGGTCGCTCGCAAGTACGACCTCTACACCAAGATAACCGGCGGTCAGCGTATCGACCTGTTCGGTGCGCAATTACATGATCTGCCGGACATCTGGGGCGAGTTGATCAATGCCGGTTTTGAAACCGGTCATGCCTATGGCAAGTCACTGCGTACGGTGAAGTCCTGTGTTGGCAGCACCTGGTGCCGCTATGGCGTGCAGGACAGCGTCAGCATGGCGCTGCAGCTGGAGCATCGCTACAAGGGCCTGCGCGCGCCGCACAAGATCAAGTTCGGCGTATCCGGCTGCACCCGCGAGTGCGCCGAGGCGCAGAGCAAGGACGTCGGTGTGATTGCTACGGACAAGGGCTGGAACCTCTACGTCGCCGGCAATGGCGGCATGCGTCCACGCCACGCCGAGCTGTTCGCCACGGATCTGGATGACCAGACCCTGGTGCGCTATATCGACCGCTTCCTCATGTTCTATATCCGCACAGCCGATCGGCTGCAGCGCACCTCAACCTGGCGTGAGAGCCTGGAAGGCGGTCTGGATTACCTCAAGGAGGTGATCATCGACGATAGCCTGGGGCTGGCGGCCGAGCTGGAAAGCCAGATGCAGCTGGTGGTTGAGCGCTATGAGTGCGAGTGGGCCAATGCCATCCGGGATCCGGAAAAACTCAAACGCTTCCGCACCTTCGTCAACGATGAACGAACAGATCCGGATATCCATTTCGTCAAGGAGCGTGGGCAACCGCGCCCGGCGCGCAGTAACGAACTGAAACTCATCCCTGTCAATGAGGAGGCACTCTGATGCCCACTGCTTATGCATTGCCCCAATCAGAACAAACCTTACAAACACAGCGTCCTGCGGCCAGTTGGCAGCAGGTGTGCTCGCGCAAGGATCTGGTGCCCCACTCCGGTGTGGTGGCCTGGTTCGCTGGCGCTCAGGTGGCGCTGTTCTATCTGCCTGACGGGCAGGGCGGCGGCCAGGTTTACGCCATTCATAACCGCGATCCGCAATCGGCGGCCAATGTCATCGGTCGCGGCATACTCGGCAGCCTGCAAGGCGCACTGGTAGTGGCTTCGCCGCTTTACAAGCAGCATTTCCGGCTGCAGGACGGACAATGTGTCGAGCAGCCGGAACTGGCACTCAAGGTCTGGCCGGCCCGTTTGAACGGTGAAGCGGTTGAGCTATACGCCGCCGGCGATGGCATGGCGATTAACTGATACTTCGAAGAGGAGATGCCTCATGTCCTACCTTGTGCCTGCCGAGTTCGTTTCCAAAATGGTGGATGCTGGCGAGTCCAAACTGTTCATGTCCATCCGCGATACCCTGATCCGCGCCTTCATGGCGGGCGCTATCCTGGCGCTGGCGGCGGTATTTGCCATCACCATCACCATCCAGACCGGATCGCCGTTGCTGGGAGCGGCGTTCTTCCCCGTCGGTTTTATCATGCTCTATCTGATGGGGTTTGATCTGCTGACGGGTGTGTTCATGCTGACGCCGCTGGCGCTGCTTGATCGCCGCACGGGCGTAACCGCAGGGGGCATTCTGCGCCATTGGGGCTGGGTGTTTCTGGGTAACTTTGCCGGCGCCCTGACCGTGGCGTTCATGATGGCGTTTGTCTTTACCTACGGCTTCTCGGTCGACGCCGGTGAGGTAGGCGAACGCATCTCGCATATCGGTGAGAGCCGTACCCTGGGTTATGCCGAGTACGGCGCAGCGGGTTGGGCGACCATTTTCCTGCGCGGCATGCTGTGTAACTGGATGGTCTCCCTGGGCGTAGTGGGAGCCATGATCTCCACTACCGTCAGCGGCAAGGCCATCGCCATGTGGATGCCGATCATGCTGTTCTTTTACATGGGCTTCGAATATTCAGTAGTGAATATGTTCCTGTTCCCCTTTGGCATGATCATGGGTGGCGAGTTTTCGGTAACGGATTACATGATCTGGAATGAAATCCCCACCGCATTGGGTAACCTGGTCGGTGGCCTGGCTTTCACCGGTCTGACTCTCTATACCACCCACATCAAGACAGGGCCAAAGCGCCTGCTGGCCGATAACACCCTACTGAATGAAGGTCAGCCGCTGAGGCTTTAGTAGCGTCTGGGCAGACCGGCGGTTCATCAAGGAGGGCGGGCTGGGCTGGTTCGCTCAGCCGGGCGGATCACCGGATCGATATGCAGGCGCGTATCGGTCCGGTGTGGTGCCATATTTCAGACTCCAAACCTTAACCTGTTTGTCGTTCGGCTTTCATCTTCGAGCTCCATCCTCCAGCAATCATAATCACGAGCCTGTAGAGGGAAGCACTGATGTCGGACGAAATACGTAAGAACATCACCATCGTAGACAATGGCAACGGAGATGAGCCGCAAACCAGTCACACGGATAATCGGCCGTTTGCCAGTGTGCTGGAGGCACGCTTGGCGCGACGCAGCGTGCTGAAGGGCACTGCTGGTGCCGCTGCGCTGGGTTTCATGAGTCTGGGATTGGCTGGCTGCCTGAGCAACTCGAGCAGCAGGGATGATGATGACGATACCACCCCTGGCGATGGCGACAATGGTGACGCTGGCCCGCTGATCGGCTTTACCGCTGTGCCCACCAGCGAGTCGGATGAAATCGTCGTGCCGGAAGGCTACAGCTACCAGATCATTTTGCCCTGGGGTGAGCCTATCCTGGGCAGCATGCCGGCGTTTGCGCTGGAAAATACCGGTGCGGAGCAGGCCGAACAGATGGGTTCGCACCACGATGGCATGCACTTCTTCCCGATCGAAGGCGAAGAGCCTTTTGAAGGTAGCTCGGAGGAAGGCTTGCTGGTGATGAACCACGAATATGTCGAGCCGCGCTTCATGCACGTCGATCATATTGGTCAATCGCTGGGCAGTGGTTCAGTGATCCTCAAGGACGGTATCCGCGATCGTGATCAAGCGCTCAAGGAACTGAACGCCCACGGCGTATCTGTTGTGCATGTGAAAAAGCGTAGCGATAACCGCTGGGAGCATGTGCAAAGCAACTTCAACCGTCGCGTCACGAGTCTGACCCATATGGAACTGGCCGGTCCGGTACGTGGCAGCAACCTGGCGAAAACCAAATACAGCCCGCAGGGCCACGCTACCCGGGGCACGCTGAACAACTGCGCCATGGGTGTTACTCCCTGGAATACCTATATGGCTGCCGAGGAAAACTGGGCCGGCTACTTCGGTAATGCTGATGCAACCATCCCCCGCGAACATGCGCGTTACGGTATTCGTGCTGCGGATAGCCGCTATCGCTGGGCACTGGCTGCTGGCGGTGAAGATCAGTTCGTCCGCTTTGATGCCACCAGCAAGGGTGCCTCGGCTGTAGAGGACTATCGCAATGAGCCGAACTGCTTCGGCTGGATGGTTGAGATCGACCCCTTCAAACCAGACAGTACGCCGATCAAGCGCACCACTCTGGGTCGCTTCGGTCACGAAGGTGTGGTGTTCGGGCCGGCTATTGATGGTCAGCCAGTGGTCTGCTACTCCGGTGATGACTCCACCAACGAATTCATCTACAAGTTTGTCAGTGCACAGCCGTTCCAGAAAGGGACTACCGATGGCTCCATTTTGGATACCGGTGTGCTCTATGTAGCGAAGTTCAATGACGATGGTACCGGTGAGTGGTTACCTCTGGTGCATGGTGAAAACGGTCTGGATGCCTCCAACGGTTTTGCCGACCAGGCTGATGTATTGGTCAATACCCGTCTGGCCGCCGGTTTCATGGGCGCCACGCCGATGGATCGTCCGGAGTGGGGCGCGGTTGACCCGAATAATGGCGATGTCTACTTCACACTGACCAACAACAGCGGCCGCAGCGTTGGCGATGGTGCCAACCCGCGCACCCAGAACCTCCACGGCCACATCATCCGCTGGGCGGAAAGCAACGGTGACCACGCCTCCACTACCTTCGATTGGGATATCTTCCTGTTTGGCGGTGACGCGGGTCAGAGCGGCGCGGCCAATCTCGCGGGCAAGGATATCAATGGTAATGCCTTGACTGCTGACAACCTGCTCAGTTCCCCCGATGGCCTGTGGATCGACAAGGACAGCCGCGTATGGATCCAGACCGATATCGGCGAAGGCAGCCAGAACTCGGGCGTGTTTGAAGTGTTCGGCAACAACGCCATGCTCTGTGCTGATCCGGAAACAGGTGAAATGCGCCGTTTCCTGACCGGCCCCATTGGTCAGGAAATTACCGGTGTGATTACCACGCCGGATCAGAAAACCATGTTCATCAACGTACAGCACCCAGGTGCTACAACCACCAAGGAAGAGTGGGAAATGGGCCAGCGCCATGTACGCAGTAGCTGGCCTGATAGAAACCCGGTACGAGTGCCGCCCCGTTCGTCTACTGTCGTCATATGGAAGGACGATGGTGGTGTGATCGGTAGCTGAGTGTTCTGACTGCACTATCGGGGGTGGTTGTCGCGATCCGCGGCGACCGCCCCTTTTTCTTTGCTCCGTATTCCCCTTCCGTCATGCTAATGGCCATGCCGAGATACCTCCCGCCCACGCCTCCCTGAGATGCTTTGGCGTTGTGCTTCACCCGAACAGGTTATTGAGAGTGGTCTTGCCCGACCGGTAGCGTGCTATGCCTCTGGTATTTGAGCTTGAGGGGTTGCTGGCGTATGGCAAATTCGTGACAATCGATCAGCAGGAAATATGTTTCAGGGATATAACAATAAAACTGCAAAGAAAGACCGGTAGCCTTTGGCCGCTGGTCGTGCAGCCTGGGGGCTGCGAACTTTGCCTGGAGAATGCATGCCCGTGATAGCCCGTTTGACATTGGAGTCCGTGGTCAGATTCACCACCCTGGGGTTGGTTGCTATCACTGCGGTTTTGTTGGGTCGTCTTACCTGGGCTGTATTGGAGCCTTCCAGCCTGCTGCCGGCCGCTGCCGGTGCCCCTTCCGAGACTATTCAAGCCGATATATCCAACACCCCGCGCGGCGGCTTCAAGGAGCTGGCGAGCCTGTCTGTGTTCGGTCGCGCAGTAAAGAATGAAAACCGCGTGGTTAACGCTCCGGATACTTCCCTGAGCTGGACGCTGAAGGGCGTGTTCACCAACCCCGACGCCAGCCGCAGCGCGGCCATCCTGTCGCCACAGGGACAATCAGAAAAACTGTATCGCGTCGGAGCGTCACTGCCCGGTAACGTCAAGCTGCAGGAGGTCTTCGCCGACAGGGTGATTCTGGATCGCGGCGGCCGTCTGGAAACCCTGCGCCTCAAGCGCCATGACACCCCAGCAGCCCGAAGCAACAGCAGCCGACGCAGCGCAGCGGCCGCTCTGCCGACGGCAACTCAGGATGAACCGCGAGTCGACCGCGATGCCTGGGTCAATGATCCCCAGCGTTTTCTGGATGTCATCAGTGCCAATCCGGTGATGGAAGACGGTGTGTTGTACGGGCTGGAAGTGTCCCCGGCGCGTAATGCCCGGGAGTTCGAAGCCGCAGGATTCGTGCCCGGTGACGTGATTACCGAAGTCAATGGCAGTCCGGTGTCGGAGATTACCGACTACCGCGACTTGCTCGCTGAACTGGCGGACGCCAGCTCGGTGTCTGTATCTCTGGAGCGTAACGGAGAACCGATGAACATAACGATCAATATGGATTGAGACCAGAATGCCTATGTTGTTGCCGAAGTTTCGTTACGCCTTGCCGCTGGCTTTGACTCTCAGCGTGCTGAGCAGCACGGTGGCTGCGCAGACTACCTCAGGGCAGGCCGCGAATGATGAGCTGGTACTGAACCTGCGCGATGCGGATATCAATGGTCTGATCGAGATAGTCAGTCAGGAAACAGGAATCAATTTTATTGTTGATCCACGGGTTCGCGGCCAGGTAAACGTGGTCTCCGGTCAGCCGGTCAAGCGCGATGAGCTGTACGACCTGTTCCTTGGGGTACTCAAGTCCTACGGCTTTGCCGCTGTGACAGGCAATGAAGGTACGGTGCGGATTGTCCCTGAAGTGCAAGCCAAGGAAAATGAAGTCGGCACACTGGAGCAGGATAGCCGCAGTGATGAGTTCATCACTCATGTCATCAGCGTGCGTCATCTGGATGCCAGCCAGCTGGTGCGCATTCTGCGCCCATTGGTACCCAAGGGCGGTCACCTGGCCGCCGCAGCGGAATCCAATTCGCTGGTGATAGCCGATACCGCCGCCAACGTTCGCCGCATCGAGAACCTGATCAAGCGCATTGACCAGGAATCGATGGAAGATTTTGAAGTGGTGCCGCTGGAGTTTGCCTCCGCGCTGGAGTTGGTGCGTATTATCGAGGGCCTCAATCTGGCCCGGCCGGAGGAAGGCGGCAGCAGCACCAAGCGGGTTCGGGTAATTGCCGACGAGCGCACCAATACCCTGGTGCTGTTGGGTGATCCGCAGCGCCGGATGGCGTACCGGGCCATGATCCGCCAGCTCGATGTAGAAGGGGATGAGGGCAATACGCAGGTGCATTACCTGCGCTATGCCAAAGCCGAGGATGTTGCTGAAGTGCTGCGCGGTATCGCCGAAGGGCGTGATGTGGAAAACGGCGCTGCGACCAGTTCAACGTCCAGCAACAGCGGCAGCAGCAGTTCCTATGGCTTCGGCCGCGATTCGCGGGTTCGTATCCAGGCTCACGAAAGCACCAACTCGGTGGTCGTCCACGGCCCCGCCGAACTGAGCCGGGAAATGGCGCAGATTATCCGTCAGTTGGATATCCGTCGCGCCCAGGTGCTGGTCGAAGCGGTCATCGCCGAGGTGTCGTCTGATCGGGCCAGAGAGCTGGGGGTGCAGTGGGGCTTTGGTAGTGAGAGTAGCGGCGTAGGCATCATCAATTTTGCCCGCGGCGGTGGCGGCATCGTCAATCTCGCCGCTGGCATCAACAGCTTCCTTGAGGGCGATGTTACTGCGCCGCCTTCGCTGTCAGACGGCGCTACCCTGGGTGGCGTCGGTCGCATCGGCAGCACCCAGATCGGGCTGCTGATCAACGCGCTGCAGGGCGACAGTTCGAGCAACATCCTGTCCACCCCGAGCCTGCTGACGCTGGATAACGAAGAAGCCGAGATCGTTGTGGGGCAGAACGTCCCCTTTATTGTTGGCCGCTCGGTAGAAAACTCAGGACAGGCGTTTGACACCATCCAGCGTGAGGATGTGGGTATCAAACTGCGAATCCGTCCGCAGATCAACGAAGGCAATGCGGTGCGCCTGGAAATCGCCCAGGAGGTGTCCCAGATTGCACCGGGTGCCAGTGGTGCAGCCGATTTGATCACCAACAAGCGCAGCCTGAATACCCACGTCATGGTCGATGACAACCAGTTGATCGTGCTCGGCGGGTTGATTGATGACCAGATGGTTGAGACCGAGGACAAGGTGCCGCTGTTGGGCGACATACCCGGACTGGGCCGGCTGTTCCGCTACGACACGGCTAACGTCGAAAAGCGTAACCTGATGGTCTTCCTGCGGCCGGTCATTGTGCGCGATACCGCCGTGGCAGAAAGTCTGACCCACGCCAAATACAGCTACATGCGCGATCAGCAATTGAAGGAGCAGGGCCGCAGAGCCAGCCTGTTGCCGCGTCAGGATATGCCTGTGCTGCCTGATTGGAATTACCTGTTGACCCTGCCGCCGCCGTTCGAGAATGCCAGCCAGAATAATCTGGCCATCAGCAATCCGATCCCAGCACCTCCGAGGGCACGATGAACACCCTGAGCGACGCTGATATCAGCACGGCAATGCCAGACTCCGGCTTACAGGCCATGCCGGAAGCGGGATTGCAGGCAGAAACCGGCTACCGTTTTGCCCGGCGCTTCGGTGTGCTGCCGGATCAGTTGCGTGACAATCAGCTGGATGTCTTTGTGCGCGCTGACTGTGATCCCCAGGCGCTGCTCGAATTGCGGCGGCTGGCGGGCCACCCGCTGCGCCCGCAATTGCTCGACGACGATGCCTTTGCTGCGCGCCTGCGGGATCGTTACGAGCGCTCGGCCAACGATGCCATGCAGTTTGTCGAAGGTCTGGGCGAAGACGCCGATCTGATGTCCGTGGCGCAGTCATTGTCCGAGCCGGAAGACCTGCTGGAATCCCAGGACGAGGCACCGATCATTCGCCTGATCAACGCTTTGTTGTCCGAAGCGGTGAAGGAAAACGCATCGGATATTCATATCGAGCCCTTTGAGAACCGTCTGTCGATCCGCCTGCGGGTGGATGGTGTATTGCGCGAAGTACTGGAGCCGCCGCGGGCTCTGGCGCCGGTCATCGTGTCGCGGATCAAGGTCATGGCGAAGCTGGATATTGCCGAAAAACGTTTGCCTCAGGATGGACGTATTGGCCTGCGACTGGTCGGGCGCGCCGTGGATGTGCGGGTATCGACACTGCCATCGGGGCACGGCGAGCGCGTGGTGCTGCGTTTGCTGGACAAGCAGGCCGGTCGGCTGGAACTGCGCCAACTGGGCATGTGTGCCGAGCATTATGAGTCCATGGAGCGGGTCATCAGCCGACCCCACGGCATCGTGCTGGTAACCGGTCCGACCGGCTCGGGTAAAACCACCACCCTGTATTCGGCGTTGATGCGATTGAATGACCGCAGCCGCAATATCCTTACCGTAGAAGACCCGATCGAGTACTACCTGGACGGCATCGGTCAGACGCAGATCAACACCAAGGTTGATATGACGTTCGCCCGGGGGCTGCGCGCGATCCTGCGTCAGGATCCGGATGTGGTAATGGTCGGTGAGATTCGTGACCTGGAAACCGTGCAGATTGCCATTCAGGCCAGTCTGACCGGTCACCTGGTGTTCTCCACTCTGCACACCAACACCGCCATCGGGGCGATAACCCGCCTGCGGGATATGGGGGTCGAGCCCTTTCTGTTGTCCTCCACACTCAATGGTGTGCTGGCCCAGCGGCTGGTGCGGACGCTGTGTCCGGACTGCCGCAAGCCACATACCGCCACCGCGCGCGAGTGCCAGATTCTGGAAGTGGATACAGCCCAGGCGCCGACCTTATACAGCCCGGCTGGCTGCCCGGCGTGTAATGGCAGCGGCTATCGTGGGCGAACCGGTATCTATGAGCTGATTGAAATCGACGATACCTTGCGTGGCCTGATTCATGACGGAGCCAGCGAGCAGGTCATGGTGCGCCATGCGCGTCTGGCTCAACCGGGCATACGGCAGGATGGCCTGCGTCGGGTATTGGCCGGTGACACGACGCTGGAAGAAGTCCTGCGCGTGACCCGGGAGGACTGAGCATGCCGGCCTTCGAATACGTCGCCCTGGATCAGTCTGGCCGCACCCGCAAGGGCGTGGAAGAGGGCGATTCCTCCCGTCAGGTACGTTCCCGTTTGCGGGAAAGCGGCCTGATGCCGATGTCGGTCAACGAAGTAGCCGAAAAGCGCTCGGTCTTGCGCATGCCCATCCTGCAACGGCGGATCAAACCGCTGGAGCTGTCGCTGGCGACCCGGCAGATGGCGACCCTGGCCAGAGCAGGCATGCCCATTGAAGAAGTACTGGGTACGGTTGCCCGGCAAAGTGAGGCGCCCAAGGTCAAGGCGACACTGTCTGCCGTGCGCACCCGGGTCATGGAGGGCCTGCCGCTGGCCCATGCCCTGGGCGAGTTTCCTTCGGTATTTCCGGCTATCTATCGCACCACCATCGCCGCCGGGGAGCAGGCCGGGCGAATGGATCTGGTGCTGGAGCGGTTGGCGGATAACGTCGAAGCGCAGAACGCCATGCGCCAGAAGATCCAGTTGGCGATGTTCTATCCCGCGATTCTCACGCTGGTGGCGTTACTGGTGGTGATGGCGTTGCTGACTTATGTGGTTCCCGAAGTGGTGCAGGTCTTTACCGGCATGAACCAGCAACTGCCCTGGCTGACCCGCGCGTTGATCGCCACCAGTGATACCGTGCGGGACTGGGGTTGGTTGATGCTGCTGAGCGGGGTGGCCGCCATTGTGCTGACCCGTCAGGTGCTTAAACGTCCGGCAGCCCGTTACCGTTGGGATAACACATTGCTCAAGCTGCCCTTGATTGGGCGGTTGGTGCGCGGACTCAACACAGCGCGCTTTGCGCGTACCCTGAACATCCTCGCCGGCAGTGGCGTGCCGCTGCTGGAAGCGCTGAACATGAGCGCGTCGGTTATCAGCAATACGCCCATGCGCGATGCAGTAACAGATGCCGCCCGCCGGGTGCGTGAAGGGTCGGGTATCGGTCACGCGCTTGAGCGCAGCGGCTACTTCCCACCGATGACGCTCAGCCTGATCAAGAGTGGCGAGAGCAGTGGAACCCTGGACAAGATGCTGGAACGTGCCGCCGAAACCCAGGAACGGGAGCTGGAGGCACGGATAGCCATGGTCATGGGCGTGTTCGAGCCCTTGTTGATCCTGGCAATGGGGGGCGTGGTGCTGATCATTGTATTGGCCATCCTCTTGCCGATTTTTGAACTCAATCAACTGGTTAACTGATATGCAAAGCGTACAAAAGACATCCCTTGCCCAACGTGGTTTTACCCTCATCGAAGTCATGGTGGTGGTCGTCATTCTCGGCATCCTTGCGGCTGTCGTCGTGCCTCGGGTCATGGACAGGCCCGATCAAGCGCGTACCACCAAGGTGCAGAACGATATTCGTGCCATGGAAAGCGCACTGAATCTGTACCGTCTGGATAACTTCAATTACCCGACAACCGAGCAGGGGCTGCGTGCGCTGGTTGAGCGTCCGAGTGGTGATGCGGCGCGTAACTGGCGTAATGGTGGCTATATCGACCGTCTGCAGCGTGATCCGTGGGGTAACGACTATCAGTACCTGCGCCCGGGTCGGGATGATCGGGAATTCGATATCTACAGTCTCGGTGCAGACGGTCGTCCTGGCGGTAGTGGTGCCGATGCGGACATTGGCAACTGGAATATCGACGAGCCGGACACCAATCAGTCCCGCTAGACAGCGATGAAGGCAGCGGCACCGGAAACGGCAGCCGAGACGAGTGAACCAACTTGAGGTATGAATCTGGCATGAATGCTCGCCAGTTACAGCGCGGTTTCACTCTCATGGAGCTGCTGGTGGTTCTGGTGCTGATTGGCGTCGTCGCCGGATTGGCGTCGCTGTCCATCGGTGACGGTGCTGAACGCAAGTTGCGTAGCGAGGCGGAGCGTCTGGCCACAACCCTGAAACTGGCCAGAGATGAATTGCTGATCACCGGCGAATCGGATCGTGCGCTGGGGCTGCGCCGGGATGGATACAGCTTTCTGGAATTGGTTGTGCTGGACGACAACACGCGGGAATGGCGTCCGCTGCAGGACGTCCAGCTCGGGCCTCGGCAGTTTGAACAGGGGCTGGTTGAGCTGCAGCTGTATGTGGATGGTGAGCGTATGCCGTTGCCGCAAACACGTGGATGGGAACCGCATATCCGCCTGGGCAATACTGGAGAAATGACGCCAGCGGTCATTACCATGCAGGTGCCGGGCAAGGATCTGGTGCGTCATATCACCGTTGCGCTGGAAGGACATGTAGAGGTGCAGGATGCGATCCCGCAGCGCTGATCGTCAGAGCGGCTTCACCCTGCTGGAAGTGCTGGTGGCGCTGACGGTGTTGGCGGTCGCCCTTGCTGCGCTGGTCAAGACCGGTGCTGATCATGCGCGCAACACCTCCTATTTGCAGGAGCGCACCTTGGCCCATTGGGCGGGGCAGAACCTGTTGACCGAATTTCAAACCGGGATGCGCAGCGTGGCCGAAGGCGGGCGCACCGGCGACGTTACCATGGGGCCCTATCGTTTTGCCTACCGTGTGGAGATGAGCGACTACACAGCCAAAACGCCATTCCCGTTGCCGGCGGTCAAGCGCGTGGATATCCGATTGTGGTTGGCCGAGCAGGGCGAGCAGGCGCAGCGGGCCAACGTATCCGGATTCATGTTGCCATGATCCGTCACCAGCAGCGCGGCTTCACGCTATTGGAAATGCTGATCGCCATGGCGGTGTTCGCCGTCATGAGTGTGGTCGCCTATCAGGGATTACGCGCGGTGCTGACGGCTGACCATGTTACCCGCGAGCAGGCCCAGCGCCTGGCGGATCTGCAGGTAACCCTGAGCGTATTGGAACGGGATCTGGCGCAGGTGGTGGATATCACGGTGCGTGATGAATTTGGTGACCCACTGCCGCCCCTGCGCTTACGTGCCGGAGGAGAGCATCAATTGCTGGAGCTGGTGCGTGCCGGTGCCGGCGGGGAGCAACGGCTGCGCCGCACCGCCTGGCAGATTACCGAGCGGGGATTGGAGCGTCGCTTGTGGCCGGGGGTGGATATTGTCGATGTGGAGAGCATGCGCGTACGCAGTTTTGCCGACCTGGTCGATGAAGAGCAGCAATTGGGCATGGACAGCCTGTTCCAGTTTATCGTGCGTACGCCGGCCGGATTGGAGCGAGTGGACTCCTGGCCATTACCCGATACCGATCCGGAAGCCAGCGGCCTGCCGGTAGCGGTTGAAGTGGTGCTGGATATCCCGGGGCTGGGTGAAGTCCGTCGATTGATGGCGGTGGGCCTATGAAGACGAGGCAGCGGCAAGGTGGCGTGGCGCTTATTACCGCGCTGCTGGTCATGGCGCTGGCGGTCGTTGCCGCGGTAGGGATGGCCATGCGCGGTCAAGCGGATATCCGCCGCACCAGTGCCGTATTTGAGCGTGATTTCTCCCGCCAGGTGGCATTGGGTGCGGAGAATATGGTGCTGCAGTTGCTGGAGCAGACCAAGGGGCCGGAAGAGCTGTTATGGGACACCTGCCGCTCGCCAGTGCTGCCGTTTGAAGTGGATGGGGTAAAACTGGAGGCCACCCTGGATGACATGCGCTGTCGCTACAACCTGAACGCCCTGGCTGGTGCCGAAGAGGCCGAGCAGGCTGATTTTGCCAGACTGGTCGATCAGGTCGGGCAACAGAGCGGGGTACGTATGCCGCCGGGTGCGCAGCTGGCGCTGGCCGTTACCGACTGGATGAATGCGGAAACCGATGATCCGGTATACCGACTGGAAGTACCGGCCAGGGTATCGGGCAACAGAGACATGCTGTTGGCCTCGGAACTGAACAGCGTGGCCGGCATGACCGCCGAGGCATGGCAGGCCCTGGCGCCTTTTGTCACGGCGTATCCGGGCAAGGCCAGCCCGATCGATCTGGAACGGAGCCCGGAGCTGATGCAACAGGTATTTGCCGATCGACCCATGGGTGAGAATGCGGTCTGGTATATGCGCCTGCAGATTGCGGCGCAGTTTGCCAACCGGCGGTTCTATCAATGCACGCTACTGGACGCGCCCAACGGAACAGTGGTGCTCAGAGAACAGACGGCCTGCGAGCCATGAATAAACGGATCACAATATGTTGATAGTGCTATTACCCGAAATGCCTGCCATTGAGGGGCTGGAGCAACCACCACTGCATTGGTGGAGAACCAGCCGCGAAGGTGCGCTGCTGGAAAGTGGTCAGGATCAGCTGTCGGCGCTGCGGGTACGTTTTCCCATGGAGCGGTTACGCTTATTGGCCCCGGCCAACACCACTAACCTGTACCGGGTAGCCATCCCGGTACGCCGCGCTTCTGCTGTTCGGGCTGCCTTGCCCTTCGCTCTGGAAGACCAGTTGGGACAGGAGCTGGAGGAGTTGCATCTGGTGGCCGGCCCGCGTCGCGACGATGGTCGTTTCGTTGCGGCGGTGACTGAGCAACGGCGTATGGAGGATTGGGTACACATGGCCAGCTCGGCGGGTTGGCGCCCGGATGCGCTGATCCCCCAGGCCAGCCTGCATCAGGATCAAGCTCCGGAACAGGGGCTTCGTATCCAACCGTCGCCCTGGCCTGAACAGGCCGATATGGCGCTGGTAACCAGTGCCGATCAGGAACCTGTCCTGATCGAGCAGGGGATGCTCGGTTTCTGGCTGAAACAGCGCATCAGCCAGTTGGATGAGGAGCAGCGGGTAGTCGAATTGCTGGGCTATCAGGCCGTCGATCTCGGGCTGGAGGGTGTGGACTGCCGAACGGAGGCAGCCTCAACCGATACGCTGGAGGCCGCGTTGAAGGTCTGTCAGCAACCGGCCCGCTCACTGAATCTGTTGACGGGCGCCTACGCCAGCGGCATGGCTACGCCGCCCTGGCGCAAATTGCGCCCTGTATTGGTCGCTGCCGGGGTGTTATTGGCGGTACTGGCCACCCAACAGCTGTTGCAAGGGATGGCGCTGAACAACGAACGCGCCCGATTGGAAGCCGAGATCAATCAGTTATTTGACGACACACTGCCTGGAAGCCGTCGGGTTGAACCGCTGACCCAGTTCCGTCAGATGCTGCAAGGCAACGGTGGTCAGGCAGCGCAGAACGGTATGGGGCCTCTGCTGCATGACGTGCTGGCGTCGGTCGGGTCGGAAGCGGAGGCGAAGATACGTCAGTTCCGAGCTACCCCGAGCGAGGTGGAGCTGGAGCTGCAACTGCCATCTTTTGCGGAACTGGAAAAGCTGCGCGGCAAACTGGCAGCGGATACCCGTCTGAACGAAAGCCTGCAGGGAGCCGATTCCGACAGTGAAGGTGTGACGGCACGGCTGCGCGTACAAAGGAAGGAATCATGAACAGTTGGTGGGCGGGGCTGGCCCCGCGTGAACGCGTCATTCTCGGTGGCGGTGCGCTGGTATTGGTACTGGTGCTGCTGTATCTGATGATCTGGGAGCCGCTGGCCAAGCAACGGGAGCAGGTGCGCGCCGATATCGTTGGTCTATCCGCTGATCTGGCCTGGATGCAACAGGTTGCCGGACAGGTCAAACGCCGTGCCGCCCGGCAGGACACTCAAGGCGGCGGTAGTACAGCAGGTGGTTCGGTGCTCACCCTGGTCGAAGTATCCGCCCGGGCTGCAGGCCTTAACGAAGCACTTGAGCGCGTCCAACCAGAAGGCCAGGGCGCGCGGCTGTGGTTTGCCGAAACCGGATTCGATGGGCTCATGAGCTGGCTGAACGAGATCGAGCAGCGCCAGGGCTTGCAGGTAAGCCAACTGGCCGTGGATGCAGGTAACACACCGGGCATGGTCACCGCTCGAATCAAGGTGGAGCCGCGCTGATGTTGAAAAGCTGGAATCTGAAAAAGACCCTGGCTGTCGGCCTGTTTATATACCTGCTGACACTCATCTGGACACTGCCTGCCGCTGTGGTCTGGAAGCGACTGGAACATCAGTTACCCGCACCGGTTACGCTGCATGGACTGACCGGCACGCTGTGGTCAGGGCAGGTCGGTCAATTGTGGGTAGAGGGCGTGAATCAGGGCCAGCTCGGTTGGGATTGGCAGCCTGCGCAGATACTGCGCGGGCGCATCGGCCTGGATCTGGTCTGGCAACCACGTAATGGACGGGTCAATGCGGAGCTTCAGGCGGGTTTGGGTTCCCTGAGGCTACGCAATATATCTGGCCAACTGGATGCCTCCAGCATGGCTGTCATTCACAACGCGCCCTTTGCCCTGGGTGGTAGCTGGTTGCTGGATGTGCCTGAGCTGGCACTGGACAATTTCGATAGCGTAGCCGCAGCCAGCGGCCGGCTGGTGTGGCAGGATGCAGCGGGTGGCCTGCCGCAGGCTTTGCCGTTCGGGCATCTGACTGCCGCCCTGAGTGATGCCGATGGCTGGCTGGTGTTGAACCTTCAGGATCAGGATGGGCCGCTGGGCTTGCGTGGTGATGCCCGTTGGCGTCCGGGGCAGCCCATGAATATCAACGCCCAACTGCAAGCACGAGCTGACGCCGAGCCGGCGCTGGCCACCGGTCTGGGGCTGCTTGGGCAACCCGATGCACAGGGATGGATCAAGTGGCAGGCACGGTTGCAATGAAGACATTATCAATGGGGAAAATCTGATGCGTTCAATGGTATTGCTGGTAATGCTGGCTGGGCTGGCGGGGTGTGCCGGCATGGCCTCACAGCCAGGCGATAACGCGGCTCTGGCCGATGTGCGAGCCAAGATCGCTTTGGGACGCTGTGATGACGGGCTGATCGCAGGCCTGAAACAGAACAGAGCGCCAGAACTGGAGCAGGAAGCAGCGTACATTTGCCTGCAACAAGGGGAAGTAGAGGCGGTAGAGCAGCTGTTGACGGATTACGGCAAACGGCACCGCAATGGGCCCCATCCTGACTACTCTGCCTATCTATTGGCCCTGGCGCAGCAGGTGCGCTTTGAACTGACCGAGACGGATGATCTGGCCCGGCTCCGGGAAGGGCGTGAAACCCATCAGCGTTATGCTGACTTTGTGCATCGTTATCCCGAATCCGAATACCGCCACGATGTTGGGCCGCGCTTGAATACCTTACTGGAGGAAATGGCCCAGGCGGAGTACCGGCTGGCCCAGACAGCGGCCCAGTCAGGGGATATGCAGAGCGCCCAGGCGCGCATGCAATACGTACTGAGGTACTACCCCCATAGCACTGTGGCTCGTCAGGCCAGCGATTGGCTTGAAGGTGCAGAGCAGGGCGAGCAGGACAACTCCCCGCCAGGTACTGCCTGGTAAGCCAGAAAAGGAGCAGGTCATAGCCCCTTCAGCAAGCCCATTTGAGCGGCTCATACCACGCGACGGGGTGCTTTGTCAGGGTGAAAATTTCACCCGTTGCAGGATATCTCCCTTGACATTGTGCACAGCGCCCGGAATTGGGCGGTTGGGTGAACGACCGGTCGCCGTAAACCCCTGAAAAAATCAACGCCTATTTTTAAGTGGTTGATTTTAAAGGGGATTTATATGGTTAAATTTTAACCATATTAAGTGCCGGCCATGTATTACCGGCGGCGGAGGCACTTTTAAGCAAGCTATCCACAAAGTTATCCACAGATTTTGTGGATAGCTTGCCGGCCATCAACAGACCCGTCGGTCACACGCCTTGAGGAATATCCTCACCACCCAAGGCGGTGGTCAGAGCGGGCAGCAATTGTGACAGCGTACGGGACATGATAATGAAGCTCGCATCCAACTGACCGGCCATATCGTCGCCACCCTGATCGTCCGCTTCATCGCGCAACAGCTCCTCGAAACGCAAGCGTTTAACACTGAGCTTGTCGTCCAGCGTGAACGACAGCTTGTCGTGCCAATGCAACGCCAGCTGGCTGACCTGCTTGCCCGCCGTCAGGTGTTGCTGAATTTCTTCGCTGGACAGATCCTGGCGCTTGCAGCGGATGACACCGCCGTCTTCTCCGGTATCCCGCAGCTCGCACTCATCGGAAATGACCAGGCCTTCGGGCGCCACGCCGGCCTTGACCCAATCGGTCATGCAGGCAGCTGGGGCGATTTTTACATTCATCGGGCGTACCGGCAGGCTGCCGGTACCTTCGCGCAGCAGACTGAGCAGATCCTCGGCACGCTTGGCGCTGGAGGTATCCACCGCAATCCAGCCTTCTTTTGGCGCAATCAGCGCCAATGTGGTCTGGTTGCGGGTGAACGCGCGGGGCAGCAAGGACATGATGATCTCGTCCTTCAGCGTATCCTTCTCTTTTTTGTATACCTTGCGGGCATCACGGGCTTCGATCTCTTCCACCTTCTCCGCCAGTGCGTCCTTCACCACGCTGCCCGGCAGAATGCGCTCTTCCTTGCGCATGGCCAGCAACCAGTAACCTTCGGCTACCTGCAGCAGGTTCTCCGAATGCCGGCCGAAAGGCGTAGTCCAGCCCAGAGTGAAGGTTTCCTGACTGGCGCACGGGCGAGCGGGGCGTTCTTCCAGCGCGGCCAGCAACTCGGCTTCGGTAAAGGGAATATCCTGGCTGAAACGGTAGAGCAATAGGTTACGAAACCACATGGGCGATCCTTGTGATGATGCGTGGATGAGGAAAAGGAAAGGGGTGGGCATTATCACGCGCAGGGAGATTTTCAGCCAGCCCCAGCCGATGAATACATAACATATTGAAAAAGAGTGGGATTTTTTTCACAAAAGGTATTGCCAGAAGGCTGAAACCTGCCTAGAATGCGCCCCACTTCGAGAGTAAAGGGTGATTAGCTCAGCTGGGAGAGCATCTGCCTTACAAGCAGAGGGTCGGCGGTTCGATCCCGTCATCACCCACCACTCGTAGTACGCGCAGTGGTAGTTCAGTTGGTTAGAATACCGGCCTGTCACGCCGGGGGTCGCGGGTTCGAGTCCCGTCCACTGCGCCATATCAGAAAGCCCTTAGCTTGTTGAAAGCTAAGGGCTTTTTTCGTTTTTCAGGTTTGGTTTCATGATGTTGGCCTGCGAGTGATTTTCACTCTGTGACCAAGACGTGACCAAATCGTGACTACTCCCCTTGGAAAGCCGGTATTCATTTTCAGCTGGTTGGATGTGGTGCAGCGCGATATTGGCCTATTGTGATTTTTACCTACGGCAACGGCTTTGCAATCCAGTTGCCGTTCCCTTAACTGGGTATGAGAACAACATAGGTCGCATTCATAGGAGGGTTGTTGCACGATATTGGTAAAGTCCGAATGTTTTACAATGACAGCAACGGAGTGTCTGGAGATCATGAGGCTTACAGTTTTATGGTGCTTTCAGCACCGCTGGAACACCTTCGCATGAAGTCTGCTCCGGAACATGTCAGCCTTATCTGAACCAGTTCTTTAAAGATTAAATTGCTTTTCAATAGCCCGTGGCAGGGTCGGGAAATTGACTCCTTTTTCAATGGTTTCCTGATCGGCGTCTTCCGGCACCGGGTTGATGCAAGCCTCCAGTGGCGGCATCCTCACAGTGGGGTGCCCTCGGCTGAAGCGCTCGGGGTGCTTGGCAAAAGCCTGATCGAGCGTAGCCTGCCGCACCTTGGCGATGTCGATGTACTCTCCGGTAAATACCTGCTGCGGTGTGAAGCCGCCCAAGGCGCTGTGGTGATGGTCATTGTTGTACCAGTTGACGTAGTCCTCACACCAACGCATGGCGTGCTGGTAGTTATCGAATCGCCGCGGATAGTCAGGCTGGTATTTCACGGTTTTGAACTGAGCCTCCCTGAAAGCGTTATCGTTGCTGACACGTGGACGACTGTGGCTGGCAGTGATTGCCAGCTCACCAAGCAAATCCAGGTAACAGCGCGTAGTCATCGGCGCTCCACGATCCTGATGCAGAGTCAGTGTCTTGGGCTCGATGTCATAGCGCTCATGGGCTTGGGCAATCAGCTGGCTCGATAGCGCGCTGTTTTCCTTGCGCTAGAGCATCCAGGCCACGATATAGCGGCTGTACAAATCCATGACCACATACAGCGAGAGGTATTCTCCCCGCTTTTGGGTGGCCAGTTTGGCGGTGTCCCAGCTCCAGACCTGGTCGGGGCCGGTAGCCTGAAGCCGTGGTACGGGCTGTGCACAACCAGGGCGCTGTTGACGGCGCTCGCCGTTCATTTCCGCCTCGCGCAGTATGCGGTGCATGGTGCTGATAGAGCACAGATAAATACTCTGTTGCAGCAGGTGGTAATACACCTGAACGGGCGGCTGGTTAGCGTACTCGTCGCTACCAAGCGGCTCTTTGACGTGCTCGCGTTCTTGCGTGCTCAGGGCCTTGGGCTGCGCGGTCTTGATGCGCTTGCGTCGGTATGGGTTGGGTGGCCCGCAGAAGTAGTACCGGCTGCGGGCAGCACGCATGCTGTTACGGCATACATCCAATACGTCACAAGCCTGACGCTCTGAAACGCTGCGTATCCTGTTGGTTGATCACCGCGACGATCACAACCAACAGAGGAATGATACGCCATGTCCAAGTCTAACCTGCATGCTCTTTCACAACCGGAGATGACTATAACTTATGCGCTGCTGCTTGGGTGTTTGATGGGGAAATGCCTTGGGCAAAATCTGGATTTCTAATATCTGCGGAACCTGCACCACACCACAGAACTGGGGGATTCTACCCGCTTCTGTCCAATCCCCGGTCAATATCCATTGCCCGCCAGACAGTTTGTCGAAAATCAGTGGCGACTGACGCCTTTCTTCGCGTAACTAACTGTCTCTTACTCAAGAGTGGTGTGGGTTTGTAGATGAGCCCAGCAGGTAGCACGCAGATTAGGGCTGTCGGACTGGTCTTGAATTGTGGCTTTGCCCCTGAAGAAGGGGTGAATCAGCAGGTCATTCACAGTCGTTCCTGCAGCCTTGCTCATCTGGTTGGCCAGGGCCAGCGCAATAGTCTCCCACCAGGACGTAGATAACGACTATTTCTTCCAGATGATCAAAGCAGCGTTTCCGGCAAAGTGCGATGAACCTGGGGGAGAATCAAGGCTGTAAAAGTTGACTGATGGCGCTATTGTGTCAGTTGCAACTGAGGGAGAGTTGGATGCTCAAGCCACGACATGGATCTACAGATACAAAGGCTGTTGTTGACTACACGGACTGTCCCGCGAAAACATTTGAAACAGCTAATGGAACTACCCTGGGCCGCAGTGTATTCAATCATTGTCAGATTGTTGGTGAGGTGGCTCGTGAGCTGGTGGGACGCCAGCCCCTCAACTTGCAAGAGACCCTGTTCCCGGATGGCGCACACTATGCCGCCGCTGCCCACGATATCGGCAAGGTCAGCCCGAGTTTTGTGGAGAAACTGCGGCGTGCCTGTGATCCTGACTTGTGCACACTTCAACCACTTGCCGGCATTAACCCGCAGCTCGAAAGCAGCTGGGGTGGTCACGCCGGGGTCAGCCAGCTTACCGCCAGAGCGCTGAGCGCACCTGATTTTGTCCCTGAAATACTTGGCCAGCACCATGGCTATGCGCCGCCGGTTGCCGGCCTGCGTGCTTCGGATGAGCATTTTGGTGGTACCGCCTGGCAGGCCGAACGGGTCAAGTTGGTTGATGCATTGAAACAGGCCCTGCAGGCCGACTGGCCAGTGGTTGCCAGTATGCCGCAGGCGCGGGTATTGGCTGGGTTAACCTCGGTGGCCGACTGGATCGGCTCTGGTCAGTACTTCGAAAACCCTGCAGACCCTTGGCAGGAAAACATCTGCAAGGCACTGGATGCGGCAGGGTTTGTGCCGCCTGATTATAAAACCGGTCTTGCTTTTGTTGACGTCTTCGGTTTTGCGCCACGCGAGACCCAAACAGCCCTGATCGAGCTGGTTGAAAAGCCCGGCGTTTATGTACTGGAAGCGCCGATGGGGCTCGGTAAAACCGAGGCGGCCCTGTTTGCCGCTTACCGCATGCTCTCAGCCGGGCAGGCGAGTGGTATTTATTTTGCGCTGCCGACCCAGCTGACCTCAAACAAGATATTCGAGCGTTTCAATGGTTTTCTAGAGCAGATTCTGGCTGATGATTGCGCGCATCGCTCGTTGTTGCTACATGCCAACGCTTGGCAAATCACCGACATGGGCGAAGAAGGCAGGCCGGGTGGCGCCTGGTTCAACCAGTCCAAGCGTGGCCTGTTGGCACCTTTTGCGGTAGGAACCATCGACCAAGCGCTGATGGCGGCGATGAACGTCAAACATGGCTTTGTGCGGGCCTTTGGTCTGGCTGGCAAGGTGGTCATTCTGGATGAGGTGCATACCTACGATGCCTACACCGGTACCCTGTTGGATGCACTGGTCGAATTACTGCGGGCGCTGCACTGCACCGTCATCATTCTCAGCGCGACACTGAATCAGGAGCGGCGTAGCCAGTTGATCGGCAGCGAGCTGAAGGCAAGCGGATACCCGCTGATCACCGCCTGTCCGAATGGTTTGCCGGTCTCTGAGGTGGCATTGCCCTCTGGCGACAGTGAGTCGGTTGCAGTGCAACTGCTCGACAAGGAGCAGCTTGCGATCGAAGAGGTCTTGGCTCGGGCCGAGAAGGGTCAGCAGGTACTGTGGATTGAGAACACCGTGGCCGAGGCGCAGCAACGCTATCTGGATCTGGCCGCGCGAGGACATGAACTGGGCGTGGCCTGTGGACTGCTGCATTCGCGCTTCACGGCCGATAACCGGCAGGCGATTGAGGATCATTGGGTCAACCAGTTTGGCAAGCCGGGCTGGGAGCAGCGTGGCCAACAGGGGCGGATTCTGGTGGGTACTCAGGTGCTGGAGCAGTCGCTGGATATTGATGCCGACTTTATGGTCAGCCGGTTTGCGCCAACCGACATGTTGCTGCAACGCATGGGCCGGCTCTGGCGCCATGCCGGAACGCCTCGTCCTGCCGGCGCGCGCAGGGAATGCTGGATAATCGCGCCGGAACTGGATAAGGCCATTCAGCAGCCCTTGGCAGCCTTTGGCAGTAGTGCTTACGTGTACAGCCCTTATGTGCTGTGCCGCAGTCTGCAGGTCTGGCAAGCGTTGGGCAGCCTGCAGTTGCCTGCCGATATTCGACCATTGATTGAGGCTACCTACGCCTCCCGCGATGAAACCGAGCCCATGAGCCGCTGGCTGCATGAGCTGGAACAGGGCACATCACGGCGCAAGGGGCGCAATGCATTACGACAGCTGGCCCGGGTGACCTTGGCAGAAGTGGGCAATACCTTGCCTGAGAGTAAGGCGCAGACCCGTTACAGCGAAATGGACAGTCTGGAGGTCTTGCTGCTCAAGCGTATCCAGCGTGATCGGGACGGTACGGTAACGACCTTTACCCTGCTGGATGGACGGCAACTGTAACTGCCGCTTAAACGCACCCAATTGAATAAAGCCCAGTGGCGCTCACTCAGCGCCACCCTTATGCGTCAGATCGTGGCAATTCATCCTCAGCATGCGCCACAGGCCCTGCCACAAACCGTGCTGGAAAAGTTCGGGCTGCATCATTGCTTCTACCTCGGCAACCCCGCCCAGGACGAGGCCGTGCTGAGGGTGGCGCTGGTGGACGAAGCCGGCTGTCTGCAAGGTGTGGATCAGGCGCCTTTACACGCCAAGAATGCGTTGGAATACAGGAGCGACCTGGGTTATCAGGTCATCAATGACTAGGACGGTACACATGGAAAATCGCTTCAATCTGGTGGATGAACCCTGGATACCGGTAGTCGATCATGGGCGGGTGAGTCTGCGGGATATTTTCAGTAATCCGCAGTACCGCAGCCTTGGTGGCAACCCGGTACAGAAAATTGCCCTGCTCAAATTGCTGCTGGCCATTGCCCAGGCCGCAGCCACTCCGGACACCGAGGCTGAATGGCAGGCTTTGGGTGCGGAAGGGCTGGCCAGTCGTTGTCTGGCGTATCTGGATAAGTGGCATGACCGGTTTTATCTGTATGGCGAGCAGCCGTTTTTGCAGATGCCCGCGATACGCGAGGCGAAGGTGCAGTCCTTTGGTGCGGTATTGCCTGAAGTATCTACTGGCAACACCACAGTTCTAAGCCAGATTCAGGTAGAGAGACGCTTGAGTGACGCCGACAGGGCATTATTGCTGCTGTCGCTAATGGGGTTTGCCCTGTCCGGTAAAAAAACTGACAACAGCGTGGTGTTATCCACCGGGTATGCCGGCAAGCGTAATGACAAGGGTAAGGCATCTACCGGAAAGGCCGGCCCATCGGTAGGCCACATGGGTTTCCTTCATAGCTTTCTGCTGGGCGAATCATTGCAACAGAGTGTCTGGCTGAACTTGTTCAGTCACACTCAAATCCGTCAGATGGGAATCTATTCATCCGGCCTTGGGGTTGCACCCTGGGAGTCCATGCCAGCAGGGGAGGATTGTGCGGTTGCGCAGGAACTGCGCCAGTCAATGCAGGGCCGCCTGTTACCGCTCAGTCGATTTTGCCTGTTGACGGAAGACGGATTGCACTACTCCGAAGGCATCGCCCATTCCGGCTACAAGGACGGCGTGATTGATCCGAGTATGGCCGTAAATTATTCGGGCAAGGACCCCAAAGCGTTGTGGGCTGACCCGGAAAAGCGACCCTGGCGCGAACTCACTGCATTGCTGAGTTTTATTGATCAGTCCGGCGGTCAGGGTTTTCAGAGCTGGCAGTTGCGCGCAGGTTTGGAGCGCGCTCGGGATGTGGCTGAGGCCTTTGCCATCTGGTCCGGAGGTCTGCGCGTTAGCAGTAATGCCGGTGAACAATACGTCTCGGGTAGTGATGATTTCGTCGAGTCGCTTATCTGGATCCACAGCGAGCTGCTTGGGCAAAGCTGGTTCGCCCTGCTGAAAGCCGAGATGGATGCGTTGGACGGACTGGCGCGCAACCTGTATGGCTGCGTAATGACCTTTTTCAAGGAGCAAACGGTTGACGGCAGCAAGCTTGCGGCTCAAGCCACCCAACTGTTCTGGCAACTTTGCGAGCGTGATTTTCAGTCGTTGGTTGATGCCTGCGATGGCAGCGAGCAAGCAGCCCTTCAGCGCCAGCAACTGCGCCGTCGCTTTGCCGGCTATGTGCAGCAGGCGTTTGATCAGTTCTGTCCCAAGGAAACCGCACGGCAGCTTGATGCATGGGCCAAGTGCAGACCGAATAACAGCACCTATTTGAAGCAGGAGGCATGATAGATGAGCACACAGGAACAGGGTGTGGCAGCACCGAGTCGCGACCAGCGCTTTGTCGAGGCCATTCTGCAACGCTGTGCCAAGGACAAGGGGCAGGCAGCCCGCTTGCGCCGAGCGGATAACCCGGCAACCGAATACCAGAGCTGGGAAGTACTGGGTGCGCTGGGGATTGATCTGGAGCGCGACTACCAACGGTTGCCCTTTGTCACTGTGGCGGCGGCCATTGCCAAATCGAAGGCCACGGCCAACGGCAAACTGTCACTCGGTCGAGCGATTGCTGGTTGCTATGAGGATGGTAGGGATAGCAGTCAGGCCAAGGCCCGCCTTCGACGGTTACTGGCCTGTGATGAATTGGCCGAGGCCTGCCGCATACTGCGGCCGATTCTTACCCTGATCGACAGCAAGACCGGGCAGCCGCTGGACTTTGTGCGGCTGCTAAGGCAATTGCGCAATTTCCCCTTCCATACCCAGTCGATCAAGGCGCAATGGGCACAGGAGTTTTATGGCCAGCCTGTCGAGTCGGTACAGGAGGGCGTGGCATGAGTCTGATAGCCAGCGTATTGCATCTGGACCGGCGAGCGGTCAAGGCACTGCGCATTACCGACCCCTATTCGCTGCACCGTGTGGTTTATAGCCTGTACTCCGACGTGCGCTCCGACACCGACAAATCCAGAAGCTGCGCCAGCGGCATCCTGTATGCCGACCAAGGTGGTGATCACCGTGGTCGCAAGATTCTCATGCTGGCCGACCGGCAGCCGGCGCAACGGGTTGAAGACCAGTACGGTGAGGTGCTTTGCAAGCCGCTGCCCAACGGATTTCTCGATCACACGCATTACCGTTTCAAGGTGATCGTCAACCCGACCCGGCGTGACAGCGCCTCCCGCAAGCTGATTGCCGTGCGTGGTCGTGAAGCCGTTGCTGACTGGTTTGCAGAGCGTGCGACAAGCAGTTGGGGGTTTTCTATTGATCGCGCCCAGCTGCAGGTTGATCGTATTGAGGTGCTGCAGTTCACCGACAAGCAGCAACGCCCGGTCACCATTGGCCAGGCGCACATTCAGGGCTTGCTGCATGTCAGCGACCCGCACCAGTTCAAGCACAGCTTTACTCAGGGCATAGGTCGCGCGCGCGCGTACGGCTGTGGCCTGCTGCAAATCGTTCCTGTTATCGACAACCCCTTTGCCTGAAAAGGAACTTCACCATGAATAATAGCTACCGCAATACCCGTATTGAATTTCACATCCTGCAATCCTTTCCGGTCACCTGTCTGAACCGTGATGATGTTGGCGCCCCGAAAACCGCCATTGTCGGCGGGGTAACCCGCGCCCGTGTGAGTTCCCAGTGCTGGAAGCGTCAGATGCGGCTGGCCATGCATGAACTGGGTGTAAAACTGGGTATTCGCACCAAGAAGGCGGAGGAAATCTTTACGCGTGCCTGCCAGCAGGCCGGCGCCAGTGAATCGCAGGCGGTAGCCTGTGGCAAGAAAATTGCCGATCAGTTGATTGACGACACCTTGTTGTTTGTCAGCGATACAGAAGCCGAAGCCTTCGCCGGCTACGCCAAAGAGCTGGGATTTGATGACAGCAAAATCAAGGACAAGGAGCTGGCCAAGGTAGCCAAAAAAGCTCTTACGCCAGCGGTGGATGCTCTGGATATTGCATTGTTTGGCCGCATGGTCGCTAAGGCTGCCGAGATGAACGTGGAAGCGGCTGCCTCCTTCGCCCACGCTATCTCTACGCACAAGGTCAGCAACGAAGTGGAGTTCTTCACCGCGCTGGACGACCTGCAGGATGAACCCGGCTCAGCACATATGGGCAGTCTGGAATTCAACTCCGCCACCTATTACCGCTACATCAGTCTTGATCTTGGCCAGCTGGCGCAAACCATGGGAACTGATGATCTGAAAAAGGCCATTGCTGCCTTCACCCAAGCGCTGTTTATCGCCGTTCCCAATGCCCGTCAAACTACCCAGTCGGGTGCCAGTCCCTGGGAGTTCGCACGGGTGCTGGTACGCAAGGGGCAACGCTTGCAGGTGCCCTTTGAAACCCCGGTCAAGGCTCGTGACGGTGGATATCTGCAGCCCAGTATCGACAGCCTCAAGACTTATCTGGACAAGAAAGAAAAACTCAGCGGCTCACTGTTCGGCAAGCTGGCCGCCTATGAGTGGGGCGAGAACGACGACTACAGCATTGATGACCTGGTTGCCGATCTGCAAAGCCACGTCGAGTGAGGTGCAGCATGAGCGAACCTTATTTGCTGCTGTGGCTGGAGGCACCCTTACAGGCCTGGGGGCATGACTCGAAATTCGGGCGGCGTGACAGTTTGGACTTTCCGACCAAATCGGGCGTGCTTGGCCTGCTCTGTTGTGCCCTTGGCGCAGCCGGGAAGCAAACAGAGTGGCTGCAACGCTGGTCTGAGCGTGACCTCCAAGTAATAGCCTATGTGTTCGCAGACCGTCAGGGTAAACCGTTGCCGCGTCTACCTTTGTTGCGTGATTTTCAGATGGTAGGCAGTGGTTTTGATAATCAGGACCCTTGGGCCAGTTTGCTCATACCTAAGA
>Ga0265293_10001239_pt1 | contig 56540 bp, 44 predicted proteins | sample Munlanlewell138R_FD_192505 | JGI IMG/M metagenome (GOLD analysis project Ga0265293, IMG submission 192505) | Leachate microbial communities from a municipal landfill in Southern Ontario, Canada - Leachate well 138R | ecosystem: Engineered > Solid waste > Landfill > Unclassified | place: Canada... | reverse complement strand
CACCACGCGCGTGGGCAAGACGCGGTTGGCCGAGTTGTTCGTGACCCAGGACATTCGACGCAAGAACGCCGACGGCGAGCACGAGGTCGTCATCGTCATCGATCCCAAGGGCGATGCCGATCTTTTGAAGCGGATGTACGTCGAGGCCAAGCGCGCGGGCCGCGAAGGCGAGTTCTACGTCTTCCACTTGGGCTGGCCGGACATTTCCGCGCGCTACAACGCGGTGGGCCGCTTCGGCCGCATCAGCGAAGTGGCCACCCGTGTTGCAGGGCAGCTCTCCGGGGAAGGCAACAGCGCGGCATTTCGCGAGTTTGCGTGGCGCTTCGTCAACATCATCGCCCGCGCCCTGGTGGAACTGGGGCAGCGCCCGGACTACATGCTGATCCAGCGCCATGTGATCAACATCGACGCGCTGTTCATCGAGTACGCCCAACACTACTTCGCCAAGACCGAGCCCAAGGCCTGGGAGGTGATCGTCCAGATCGAGGCCAAGCTAAACGAGAAGAACATCCCGCGCAACATGATCGGGCGCGAAAAGCGCGTGGTGGCGCTGGAGCAGTACCTCTCGCAGGCGCGCAACTACGACCCGGTGCTCGACGGCCTGCGCTCGGCAGTCCGCTACGACAAGACTTACTTCGACAAGATCGTCGCATCGCTGCTGCCGCTGCTGGAGAAGCTCACCAGCGGCAAGATCGCCCAGCTTTTGGCCCCGAACTACTCCGACCTGGCCGACCCGCGCCCGATCTTCGATTGGATGCAGGTGATCCGAAAGCGCGCCGTGGTCTATGTCGGCCTCGATGCGCTGTCCGACGCCGAGGTCGCCGCGGCGGTCGGCAATTCCATGTTCTCCGACCTGGTTTCGGTCGCCGGGCACATCTACAAGCACGGGATCGACGACGGCCTGCCGGGGGCTTCGGCTGGCACGCGCATTCCCATCAACGTCCATGCCGACGAGTTCAACGAACTGATGGGCGACGAGTTCATCCCCCTCATCAACAAGGGCGGCGGTGCCGGGCTGCAAGTCACCGCGTACACGCAGACGCTCTCGGACATCGAGGCCCGCATCGGCAACCGCGCGAAGGCCGGCCAGGTGATCGGCAACTTCAACAACCTGTTCATGTTGCGGGTTCGGGAAACCGCCACCGCGGAACTGCTGACCCGTCAATTGCCAAAGGTGGAGGTCTATACCACCACCATCGTCTCCGGCGCGACCGATGCCTCGGACATCCGCGGGACGACGGACTTCACCAGCAACACGCAAGACCGCATCAGCATGTCGAGCGTGCCGATGATCGAGCCGTCCCACGTCGTCGGCCTGCCCAAAGGTCAGTGCTTCGCGCTGTTGCAAGGTGGCCAGCTTTGGAAGGTGCGCATGCCGTTGCCGGCGCCAGACCCGGACGAGGTAATGCCGGCGGACTTGCAGCAACTGGCCGGGCACATGCGCCAGAGCTACAGCGAGGCCACGCAGTGGTGGGAGTTCACCAGCTCCCCGGTCTTGCAGGACGCGGCCTTGCCGGACGACCTGCTCGATGAGGCGGCCATCGCCATACCCATCACCGACACGGGCGACACGGCCAGCGAAGAGGCCGCGCCATGAGCGATGCCGCCTCCACTGCGCAGCGCGAGCAGAACCGCCGCCAGGGCCTGATCGTTGGCACCATCACCTTGCCGTTCCGACTGCTCGGAGTGCTGGTCGGCTCGCTGCTGTTCTCGATCCTGATGGAGTGCATCGGCATGCACCTGTTCTGGAAAGACCAGGGCTGGCAGCACTCCCAGCAAATGTTGCAGTACGAGCTGGGGCACCTGTCCAAGCATTTCACGCGCAGCGTGGTCGTGCAGGAGCCGGGGCGAACGGCGCACGAGCTGGTGGACACGGGTTATGAATGGGTGTTCGTGCGATCAGGGCTCCTGGAGCGCATGAGCCAGACCGCCGAGCGCGCCCGCGCGCCCAGCCAGGGGAAAAACCAGGACGGAGGGCGCAACTTCCGCTACTTCATCAGCCAGGTCTATGTCTGGACGGAGAGCTACCTGATCGCCGCAGCCTTCACGACGCTTACTTTCCTCGTGCGCCTGCTGGTCCTGGCGCTCACGCTGCCGCTGATCTTCACGGCCGCTTTCGTCGGCCTGATCGACGGTTTGGTACGGCGGGATGTGCGCCGGTTCGGAGCAGGCCGGGAATCCGGCTTTATCTATCACCGAGCGAAAGCGAGCCTGATGCCGCTGGCCGTGCTGCCCTGGGTCACGTACCTGGCGCTGCCGATCTCGGTGCATCCGCTGCTGATCCTGCTGCCGAGCGCGGCCTTGCTGGGGCTGGCCGTGAGCCTGACTGCAGGGAGCTTCAAGAAGTACCTCTAGGCCATCAATCCGGTCATCCGCAGGTTCTTATTGTTTGCGGCCTGATACGCCTTTGATCGCCACGATCAAACCATTGCTTATCACACAGGAATGGCGCGATGTTGGCTCCGATCTGGCTGCGCGCCGCGCATCGCGGCGTGCCCACTTTTCTCGTGACGGCCCTGCTGATGGGTCAGTTCCCGGTTGCCTTGGCCGAATCCCCGGCACAGCGCCAGGAGCTGGTTGCCGCGCTACGCCAGCTCGACGCGCTGGAGCGCACCATCGCGGATGGCGCTGCACACGCACCCATCCAGCCGGGCGAGCGCTACCACTTCGATTACCCACGACTGCTGGCTGATCTGGCGCGTGTGCGCGCCGGCATCCAGGCCCATCTCACACCGTCGCGCGCCCAGCCACGCGACCTCTCCGAACTGGCTGGTGAGTACCGCACCGAGCGGACCGCCCCGCCATCGCTGCCGACGACTGCGCAGGGCAGACCATGAACGGCGCCCAGGTCTCGGCATTTCAAGCCAACAGCGGTATCGCGCCGTCCGCGATGGCGACCGTTCTGGTCGGCATCGTGTTTGCGGTTCTGCTCGTCTGGGGCGTCTGGGCCATCCGAACGGCCTACGTGGGGTGGGCCGAGAACCGCCTCAACCAACGCCAGTTCCTCGGCGTCTGCATCCGCTTCGTCGCGATGTACCTCGTCATGACGTTCTTCCTCCTCTCCTGACCTGAAGGGATTGACCATGCCAAACCGCATCCTCACTACTCGTTTTGTCCAACGCGCCGCCGTCGCCCTGGGTGCCGCCGCGCTGCCCGCGCTGTCGTTTGCGCAAGGTCTGCCGCAGCTGGAAAACCCGACCCGCGGCGCCGGCAGCGGCATCATGGAAACAATCAGGAACTACGGCTACGACATCATCATGCTCGTGGCCCTCCTGGTGGTGGCGTCGATGTTCATTGGCGTGTGCTACCACGCCTACGGCACCTACGCGGAAATCCACACCGGTCGCAAGACTTGGGGGCAGTTCGGTCTCACGGTCGCCATCGGCGCCGTCCTGCTCGTGATCGGCATCTGGCTGCTCACCGAAGCCACCGGCATCCTGTAAGCGAGGACGGGCTATGTCCGAGCAACAGCATGTCCGTGCCGATGGGACAGTCACGTTCCTTCCACACCGGCTCAACAGGCACCCGGTGGTCGTGCGCGGCCTCACTGCCGATGAGTTGTGGATTTGCTGCGGCCTGTCCGGCGCTGCCGGCCTGGTGGTTGGCGCGCCGCTGTCGTGGGTGTTCCGCACGATTGCCATCGCGCCGACCTTCGTTGTCCTGGGCGTGGCGCTGGGCGTTTTCATCGGCGGCGGCATCCTGCGCCGTCTCAAGCGTGGGCGTCCCGACACCTGGCTGTACCGGCAGTTGCAGTGGCGCATTGCCACGCGCCATCCGCTGATGGCCGGTTGGGTGGGCGGCCATGTGCTGATCTCGCGCTCCGGTTTCTGGACCATCCGCAGGGGCATGCACGGGGGCGCGCGATGAGCCGTTTCAAGAACGAGATCACCCACCTGCAGGCGCACATCAAGACGCTGCGCCTCGGCGCGGGTGCGCTGGTCATCGTCGCCCTGGTCATGGGCGGCGGCTGGTGGAGCGCACCGCGCGATCTGACCATCCACGTCCCGCCTGACCTACGCTCCGGCAGTACCCGCAAGTGGTGGGAAGTGCCGCCCGAGTCGGTCTATGCGTTCACGTTCTACGTGTTCCAGACCCTCAACCGCTGGCCGACAAATGGCGAAGAAGATTACCCGCGCAACCTCCATACGCTCTCGCCGTACCTCACCCCGTCCTGCCAGGCATTCCTCAAGGCGGACTACGACTACCGCCGCAGCACCGGCGAACTGCGCCAGCGGGTGCGCGGCATCTACGAAATCCCCGGTCGCAGCTATGGCGACAACCCCACGGCGCGCGTGCGTGTGATCTCCGACCGCGACTGGGTGGTGACGTTGGACATCAGCGCCGACGAGTACTACGGCGCCGAGCAGGTCAAACGCGCCCTGGTGCGCTACCCCGTAAAGGTCGCGCGGGTGGACGTCGATCCCGCACGCAACCCGTTCGGCCTGGTGATCGACTGCTACGAGGGCACGCCCCAGCGCATCAGCGCACCGGAGCCGACGCGCCCGGTGCCTGGTGGCCTGACGCCGCAAGCGCCTCAAGGAGGTAATTCCCCATGAAGCCCATGAAGCATCCTGTACTCGCGCTGCTGGGGCTGCTGGCCGTGGCCGCCGCAGTGGTCGTGTCCCCCGCTGTCCAGGCGGTGGAGATCCTGCGTTGGGAGCGCATGCCGCTGGCGGTGCCGTTGAAGGTCGGCCAGGAGCGCATCGTGTTCATCGACCGAAACGTCCGCGTGGGCGTTCCCGCAGGCGTCGGTGAGCGCTTGCGCGTGCAGAGCGCGGGCGGCGCGGTCTACCTGCGCGCCAGCGAGCCGATCGAGCCCACTCGGCTGCAATTGCAGGACGCCGACACCGGCGCGCTGATCCTGCTCGACATTGCGGCGGAGCCGCCCAAGGACGGCGAAGCCGAGCTGGAACCGGTGCGAATCGTCGAGGGCAACAACTCAACAGCGCGCTATGGCGATCAGCCTGACGGTGCCGATGCGCCCCATGCACGCGCTCAGGAGCAGGCGGGCACCCGGACGGCGCGGCGCGAAACGCCAATCCCCGTCGTGCTGACACGTTTTGCTGCGCAGAACCTCTACGCACCGCTGCGCACCGTGGAAGCCTTGCCAGGCGTCATGCGGGTCAACCTGCGCCGCGACCTCGACCTCGGCACGCTGATGCCGACCTTGCCGGCACGCGCGGTCGCGCTCGCCTCGTGGCGCCTGGAAGACCAGTGGGTCACTGCCGTGCGCCTGACCAACAGTAGCAGCGACTGGATCAGCCTCGACCCGCGCGTGCTGCAAGGGGATTTCCTCACCGCCACCTTCCAGCACGAGGCGCTTGGCCCGCGCGGAACCCCCGAGGACACCACCGTCCTGTACCTGGTGACGCGCGGGCACGGCCTCGCGCAATCGCTGCTGCCGGCGATCCATCGCTTCGACCCCGCTGTGCATCTCCCGCAGCCCAAAGCAGCAGCCAGCGACGACAGGGAGGCCCGCCATGCGCAGTAACGGACTCCTGAAGTGGCTGCTGATCCCCGTGGCCCTGCTGGTGCTGTTTGTCGCCATCCGGCTGTTTTCCGGTGGCGGTGCGTCGGCACCGCCTGTCGCGGATGGCGGCGGCAGGCTTACGCCGGAAGAAATGAAGGCGCTGGGCATCGAGGGTGACACCCCGCGCGACACCGTGGCGACGCTGGTTGCCCAGGTGAAGCAGTTGCGCACCGAGCTTCAGACCGCGCTGTCCGACAACAGGTCGCAGCGTGAGGAGAACCTGCGACTGCGCCAGCGCGAGAACGCCATCGACCAACGCATCAGTTCCGCCCTCGAATCCGAGCGCTCCAACCTGCGCCGCGACCAACAGCAGGCGGCCAGCGCGCGCCAGCAGACCGAGGGGCTGCTCGCTGACCTGCAGCAGCGCCTGGACAGCATCGGCGGGCGTGGCGGCGGCCATGCCGATTTGCCGGTGGGGCTGGGCCTGCGTGACGGCGACGAGGCCGGCATGGAAGGCGGTATGCGCTGGGTGGAGCCGGATGACGCGAAACAAAGCGACGGGCGTGGCAGGTCGAATGGCGGCATAAGCTTCCCCACCAGCTTCGGTTCCGCACAGAGCACGCTGGAAACCACAGCGCAAACCGTGGCGAACGCGGGCGCACGCGCGGCAGGCGTCAAGAGCCCGACGCCCGTCTATACCGTGCCGACCAACTCGACGCTGATGGGGTCGGTGGCGATGACGGCGCTGATTGGCCGCGTGCCGATCGACGGCACGGTGAACGATCCATACCCCTTCAAGGTCTTGGTCGGGCCTGACAATTTGACCGCGAACGGCATCGACATTCCCGATGTGGCCGGGGCCGTGTTCTCCGGCACCGCATCGGGCGACTGGACGCTCTCCTGCGTGCGCGGCCAGGTGCGTAGCATCACCTTCGTGTTCTATGACGGGACCATCCGCACCATCCCCGAGGATCGTGAGGGCAACCAGCAGAACAACCAACAACGCGACGGCCTGGGCTGGATCAGCGACCCGCACGGCATTCCCTGTGTCAGCGGCGAGCGGCGCAGCAATGCGCAGCAGTACCTCGGCACCCAGGCGCTGATCACGGCGGCTGGGGCTGGCGTGGCCTCGCTGATCGAATCCGACAGTGGCAGGGCGTCCTATGTCGGCGCCGACGGCTCCATCGGCAGCGTGGGCATCAGCGGCCAGGAAGCCGTGGGCCGGATTCTCGCCAGCGGCGTCCAGGACATGTCGAGCTGGGTCAACAAGCTCTACGGCCAGGCCTTCGCTGCCGTTTATGTGCAGCCCGGTGCCAAGGTCGCCGTCCACCTCGAAAAGCCGCTCGCCATCGACTTCGATCCCGAAGGCCGCAAGGTCGATCACCGCGCAGGAGAAAGCCATGCCCTCGAACTTGAATAGCTGGGCTCAGGGCCTGGCGCTGGCCTTGGCCGTCGCGCTGCTCGGTGGCTGCGCCACCAGCAAGGAAAAGCTGCTGACCCACGGCGACAGCACGATGATGAACATCTGGCAGCAGAACGCCGGCGACGGCGGCGGTGGTGCCGGCCAGGTAGCGCGCAGGCAGTTGCTCGATGCGCGCCAGAGCCTGCGCAGGCCGCTGACCGAGATGGACGTGCAGGCCGCGCCTGCCGAGCAGATGCGCTACACGCGCACGGCGCGCAACGAGGTATACCGCCAGTTCCAGCGCCTGCCCAACCCCGATCTCGTGATGTACGTGTATCCGCATTTGGCGGGCACCGACCCAGTGCCGATTCCGGGCTATACGACCGTGTTCCCGCTGTACCAGCGCGTGCAGTACGCCATGCCAGGCGAGCGCGTGGAGGATTACTGATGCGCTGGAAACTCCCCAGACCGAAGCCGACCGCGCCGAAGCTGGCCGCATCCGATGCTGACGACGACGAGCAGCCGGACGGCTGGCAACGCCACGTCGAGGCACTGCGCCAGGTCGGCATCCCCGAACCCGGCACGGCGGTGCAAGGCCGCAGGCCGGCGACCCTGGCAGACGAGCAGGCGCTGTACGAGGTCGCGCCGTCGTTCGTGGAACTGCTGCCCTGGGTGGAGTTCCTGGCGCAGTCGAAAGCCATGTTGCTGGAGGACGGGCAATCGGTGGCGGCGTTCTACGAGCTGGTGCCGCTGGGCACCGAAGGCCGGGAACCTGGCTGGCTCGCGCAGGCCCGCGATGCCTTGGAAAACGCGCTGCAGGACAGTTTCGATGAACTGGATGAGAACCCCTGGGTGCTGCAGCTCTACGCTCAGGACGAGCCCAGTTTCGACCAGTACATGCAGACCCTGCGCGACTATGTGCAGCCGCGCGCCCGTGAGACGGCGTTCACCGAGTTCTACCTGCGCTTCTTCGGCCATCACCTGCGCGCGGTGGCCAAGCCGGGCGGTCTGTTCGAGGACACGGTGGTCACACGGCTGCGCTGGCGCGGCCAGACCCGGCGTGTGCGCATGGTGGTCTATCGCCGCGTGACCGGCCAAGGGCAAAACAGCCGCCGCGGGCAGACGCCCGAGCAGATGCTCAATATCGTTTGCGACCGCCTGTGCGGCGGACTGGCGAACGCCGGCATTCAGGCCCGGCGCATGGTGGCTGCGGATGTTCACGACTGGCTGCTGCGCTGGTTCAACCCGCGTCCCACGTTGCTTGGGCCTGGGGCCGAAGACAGGGAGCGCTTCTATGCGCTGGCGCGCTACCCCGACAGTACGGAGGCCGGCGAAGACGGCGAGATCGAATTGGCGAGCGGGCGGGATTTCAGCCAGCGGCTGTTCTTCGGCCAGCCGCGCTCCGACGTGGCGCAGGGCACCTGGCATTTCGACGGCCTGCCGCACCGCGTGCTGATCACCGACCGCCTGCGCATGCCGCCGGGCACAGGGCACCTGACCGGCGAGACACGCAAAGGCGATGCCATCAACACGCTGTTCGACCAGATGCCCGAGGACACCACCCTTTGCCTGACGATGGTCGCCACGCCGCAGGATGTCCTTGAGGCGGACTTGAACCACCTGGCCAAGAAAGCGGTCGGCGAAACCCTGGCGTCGGAGCAGACGCTCAAGGACGTGCATGAAGCCCGTTCCCTGATCGGCAGCGCGCACAAGCTCTATCGCGGCACGCTGGCGTTCTACCTGCGCGGGCGCGATGAGGCGGAACTGGACCGACGCGGCCTGGATCTGGCGAACGTCATGCTCAACGCTGGCCTGCAGCCGGTGCGCGAGGACGACGAGGTGGCACCGCTCAACAGCTACCTGCGCTGGCTGCCGTGCTGCTACAACCCCGGCCAGGATCGGCGCAAGTGGTACACCCAACTGATGTTCGCCCAGCACGCGGCGAACCTCTCGCCGGTGTGGGGCCGCGCCCAGGGTACGGGGCACCCCGGCATCACGATGTTCAACCGCGGCGGCGGGCCGATCACCTTCGACCCGCTCAACCGCCTGGACCGGCAGATGAACGCCCACCTGTTCCTGTTCGGCCCGACGGGTTCGGGCAAGTCGGCGACCCTCAACAACCTCTTGAATCAGGTCACGGCGATCTACCGACCCCGCCTGTTCATTGTCGAGGCCGGCAACAGCTTTGGCTTGTTCAGCGACTTTGCCCGGCGCCTGGGCCTGACCGTGAACCGGGTCAAGCTCGCGCCGGGCTCGGGCGTTACCCTGGCGCCGTTCGCGGATGCGCGCCGGCTGATCGAGACGCCCAGCGACGTGCAGACGCTCGACGCCGATGCCCTGGACGAAGACCTGCCGCCCGATGCTGTGGCCATGGAGGCAGATGAGCAGCGCGACGTACTGGGCGAATTGGAGATCACCGCGAGGCTGATGATCACCGGTGGCGAAGACAAGGAAGAAGCCCGGATGACGCGGGCCGACCGCTCGCTGATCCGTCAGTGCATCCTCGATGCCGCAGAACACTGCCACAGCAAGGATGGCGAGAAGCGCACCGTGCTCACGCGCGATGTGCGCAATGCGCTGCGCACGCGCAGCCAGGACCCGACGCTGCCGGAAATGCGGCGTGTGCGACTGCTGGAGATGGCCGACGCCATGGACATGTTCTGCCAAGGCACGGACGGTGAAATGTTCGACCGCGACGGTTCGCCGTGGCCCGAGGCCGACATCACCCTGGTCGATCTGGCGACCTATGCCCGCGAGGGCTACAACGCGCAGCTCTCCATTGCCTACATAAGCCTGATCAGCACGGTGAACAACATTGCCGAGCGCGATCAGTACCTGGGCCGCCCGATCATCAACGTCACCGACGAAGGGCACATCATCACCAAGAACCCGCTGCTCGCCCCCTACGTGGTGAAGATCACCAAGATGTGGCGCAAGCTGGGGGCCTGGTTCTGGCTCGCCACACAAAACATCGACGATCTGCCGCGCGCCGCAGAGCCCATGCTCAACATGATCGAGTGGTGGATCTGCCTGTCGATGCCACCCGATGAGGTGGAGAAGATCGCCCGCTTCCGCGAACTCTCGCCTGCGCAGAAGGCGCTGATGCTTTCGGCGCGCAAGGAAGCCGGGAAGTTCACCGAGGGCGTCATCCTCTCCAAGAGCCTGGAAGTGCTGTTTCGGGCCGTGCCACCGAGCCTCTATCTCGCGCTTGCGCAGACCGAACCCGAGGAGAAAGCCGAGCGTTACCAACTCATGCAACAGCACGGCATCAGTGAACTCGACGCGGCCTTCAAGGTGGCCGAGAAGATCGACCAGGCGCGCGGCATCGAGTCGCCGGCCTTGGGCCTGCCGCAATAGCCGCCGGAGACTGCCGTGAAACCGAAACATCCTTCCATTCCGATGCCAGTCCAGGCGCTCCGCCATCGGCGCTCGCGCAAGCGCTGGCCCTGGTTCTTGGCCGCTGGATTGATCGCGCTGCTGCTGATCTGGCTCGTGTCCCGCGCACCCAGCGAACCCGCGTCGTTGGCTCCCGCGCCGGTCAGTACCGCGCAGGTGGCCGGGCCGCCCTGGCAAATGGGCAACGCGCAGGGCCGGTTCACGCTGACGCTCTATGCCGACCTCGAATGTCCGTTCTGCCGGGAGTACTTTCCGCAACTCAAACGCTGGGTGGGCGCCAACGCGGACGTAGCCCTGCAATGGCAGCACCAGCCGCTGGCCGCGCACGAACCGGCCGCCTCTGCCGAGGCACGCCTGGCCGAGTGCGCCGCCGAAAGTGGCGGGCATGTGGCCTTTTGGCAGGCCATTGAATGGGTCTATGCGCACACGCGCAGTGACGGCCTGGGCTTGCCCGAGGGCCTGCGCTATCCCGGCCTAAACCCAGCCGTCGAGCAGTGTTTGGCCAGCGAGCGGCCCGAAACGTTGATTCGCGCTCAGGCCGAGGAAGCCACCAAGGGCGGCGTGACCGCGACGCCATCCCTGCGACTACACGATCGCCAGACCAGCCAGGCGATCCTGCTGCAGGGGCCTATCGAAGGCGATGCACTGCTGTCGGCCATGGACATGCTGGCAGCTGAGGATTCGGTCGTTTCACCCACTACGGAAATGCCTGCCGACGTCGTCGGCGACATGCCCAGGTAGCCCGCGGTCATTGAGGCTACGGCGCAGCACGCTGCGCTGACCGCTACCCGTTCGCCCCGCATCCTGGCCGCGAACGATCACCGCTGCTGCGGTGATGGATGCACCTTGTTCCATTCCCTGGAGGGCCTGCCCTCCAGGGGCATGTGCGCCCTCCGATTTCCCTGCCTGGAGGTTCGCCATGTCTGTCGTCATCAATGACTCCTGCCTGGAGTCGCTTTCCGATATTTCTGTTCAGAACGAGGACTGGATCGTCCAGCAAGCCATCGTGTTGCTGGAGCGACGGGTTTTCAAAGCAGGGCCACGTCTTGAACGGCCCGCTGCGGTCAGGGACTACCTTCGCTTGAAGCTGGTCGCCGAGCCCAATGAGATATTCGTCGTCGTGTTCATGAACAGCATGCACGACGTGCTGGCCGTGGAGCCGATGTTCCATGGAACGATCAATGCGACCTCGGTTTATCCGCGTGTCGTGCTGCAACGCGCTTTGCAACTGAACGCCGCTGCGGTCATCTTCGCCCATCAGCACCCCTCGGGCACCACCGAGCCATCCAATGCGGATCGCTTGCTGACCGAGCAGTTGAAGACGGCCTTGGCGCTTATCGACGTGCGGGTACTTGACCATTTCGTGATTGGTCAGGGCACACCGTACTCGTTCGCCGAGTCTGGTCTTTTGTAGGAAGGCCCGTGGTTCACTGATCACAGCGGGGGCTTCGGCCTCCGCTTTTTTCCATGCGGCAGCACCGAACAGGTATGCGGGGTGCCCGCGATGCGCATTGTTTGTTGGGGCGGCAGCGGGTTCGCGTTCGACTATGGCTCTGATCAACTTCCAGGGCACGCGACATGCCAGCATCTTTATTCCGCTTCGCATCCGGCTGGCGAACCCTTGGCCTGGCCGTTGCACTGCCGGCATCCTTGGCCGTTTTCAGCCCAGCCACCTTCGCCGCCGATGTGGTGGTCGTCACCGACAGCCGCCACCCGGTCAAGACCATGGGTGGCGAACGGTTGATCGAGTTGGATGAAGGCCCGCGCATCGAAGCCGAGCTTTCCGCACAGCTGCCCGCCGATCCTGAGCAGGCCACGGCCATCGTCAAGCGCCGTCTGAACAACGGCGGTGCCGACCTCCAGCGCCGCATTGCTTCCGCATACCAGGGCGTCGCCGACGCATGGAGCCTGGGCGTCACCAGCATCCCGGCGGTCGTGGTGGGTCAGCGTTACGTGGTCTATGGCGAGCCGGACGTGGCCCGTGCCGTCGCGCGCATCGAGCAACACCGGAGGCCGCAGCCATGACCCGACCCTTCGAGCGGATGCGCCGCCTGCGTGCTGGCGTGGTCTCAGTGCTGCTGCTCAGCGCCACGGGCAGCTACGCCCTCAACACCGCAACCATCGTTGGCTCAGTGGCATCGCCGGACTGCCTCGAATACCGCGTCGTCGGCATCTGCTACTGGCTCTACTGCACCTGGACGGGCTGCACGGTGCGCACATCCATCAAGGTCCGCCACTACATCCCCGATGCGGTCGTCTCCAGCTACAGCAACACCGGCGAGAACCCTTGGGTCGAAGTCCGGGCGATGAGCGCGCCCAACCCATCCGCGCAGGCCGGCGGGGACGGCACCACCAACGAAGACCACGAAAACAATCTCGCCAAGTTCAAGAACGCGGACGTCATCGGCCATCCCGGCGTCGAGGTGTTCAACCAGTTCGTCTCATCGTCGGGCTACTTCTGCGAGGGCGCGGGCACGGCGTTCATGCCGTATCTGCTCAGCACCCTGGACACACTGGCCTGGCGCTACAACGTGCCGGAGATGGCCTACCCGGAGGCACTAATTCCGGGCAGGCGCGAGGTCGGCGCGCGCACCACGATGAACCTGTGGGGCAACGTCTATCCGCGCGGCGGCTTCCTGCACCAGGCCGACGACCACAAGGCCGGCGCCGTGGTGGCCCAGCGCGCCGGCGATGTCGTCACGCGCCGTGGGCAGATTCACGTCTATCAGCCGCTGCTCGCCAACTCGCGGCCCGGTTACTGGCCTGCCGGCGCGCTGATGGAAGGCGATGCCTCGACGGGCAAGTGGCAGGAACTCACGCCCGTCCTGTCCTCGTCCTGCACGGTGTTCCCGCGCAGCGGCTTCCTGACCCAGGCGCAGCAGGGCGATTACGCCTGGGCGCTGTGGCGGCCCTATGCGTGCTGCGAACGTCGCGGCCAGGTATTCCTCGGCAGCGTCGATTTCCAATGAGGGTACGGCGATGAAGCGTCCTGAACTGACAAACCTCTCCACCAAGGCGTGCCGCCTGCTGCGTCCCACGGTATTGGCTGGGCTGCTGGCTGGCGCACTCGTTCTTGGCGGCGGCCTGGCGTGGGCGCAGGCCGGATTTCAGACCGGCGGCTCCGTGATCGGCGACGAAGTGATGTATTCGATTGGCGGCGGCAGCGCGGTGTCCATGGGCCGCGCGGCCGGCATGCGCTCGATCGGCGTTGGCGTGGGCTGGAACAGCAACCTGATCTGCGGCGACATGAGCATCCAGACCACGCTGCGCAACCAGCTCAACGGCGTCACCAACGGCTTTCAGCAGATCATGAGCAACGTGATCCAGAGCGCCACCAGCGCGGTGGCATCGCTGCCTGCGCTGATCATCCAGCGCGCCGATCCCGGCCTGTACAACCTGCTGACCAACGGCGTGCTGCAGGCGCGCCTGGATTTCGACCGCTCCAAGCTGACCTGCCGTGCCATGGCCGAGAAGATGGCCGACACGGCGGGCGGACAACTCGGCTGGAGCCAGATGGCCGAAGGCATGGCACTGCGCGATGCGGTGTCGAGCACGGATGCCGTGTCGGCAATTGAACAGGCGGAGACGCGCCGCGGCAACGACGGCGTGCCTTGGGTGGGTGGTAGCAATGCGGGCGGCGCAGGCCAGTCGGCCATCCGCGTGGTCGGCGACGTCACCCGCGCAGGCTACAACCTGGTCAACGGCCGCAGCGTGACCGACACATCGTCCATCGCTGCCGCCAGTTGCGCGAGTCTGTCTTGCCAGACCTGGACCTCGCCACAGCAGGCGACCGAATGGGCCACACGGGTTCTCGGCGAACAGGTGCAGCGCACTTGCGATGCCTGCACCAAGACCGAAACGGTGCCCGGCGTCGGGCTGACGCCGCTGATCCAGGAGGAGTACGAGGCAAAGCTGGAAGCCTTGCAGGAACTGGTCTCGGGAACGCGCAACACCACCTTCGAGAACCTGCGTGCGGCTGGCAGCACCTCGCTGCCCATCACACGCGGCGTCATCGAGGCGCTGCGCGACGAGCCGGATCAAGACCTGCTGGCGCGGCGCCTGGCCTCGGAGGTCGCGCTGGCGTCGGTGCTGGAGAAGGCATTGCTGCTCCAGCGCACCCTGCTGACCGGCAAGAAGGAGCCCAACGTCGCGGCGAACCAGTTGGCGGTCGAGGCCGTGAACCACGAGAGCGACACGCTCGACCAGGAAATCCGCAACCTCAAGACCGAGCTGGAGCTGCGCCGCGAGCTGGCGAACAACTCGCCCATGGCCATCATCCAGCGCCATGGCACACGCGCGGCTGGCTCACGTGGCATCTACGAAGGCGATCCCATTCCCGACCGCCTCGACCGGCTCCAGAAGGGCAATCCGGGAGGCAACCCATGAACCCGTCGCGTGCCAGCTGGCTGCGCCCGCGCTGGCTGTTCAACCGGCGCGCGATGAAGGCGCTGCTGTGGACGGTGTTGCTCGTTGCCGCCGCTGTGGGCGCCAACATCGTCGGCATTTATCTCGTCGGCAGCGTTGCCAACTGGGAGCGGTGGCTGGCGGCCACGGCAGGCTACTTTCTAGTGTGGCGGATGTGCCTGTACGGCGCGACAGCCTACGGCTGGGTCTGGATGCGCCGCCGGCTGCTGGCGCGTGAGGCCCAACGCGGGGCTGATAGGCAGGCGCGACGGCGCCTGCTGCGCAGCGAGATCGCCGGCGTCGCCGCCATTGTGGCGCTGGAAGCCAGCCTGTTGATGCAGGCCGCTTGAAGGGGCGAGGACATGACGCTTTTCACCACCGACTACTTGGAGTACTACCTGACGCTGGTGTCGTGGATCGTCCATAACGGCATCTGGGCCGTGCTGGTGGCGAGCGGCGTATTCGCGCTGCCTTTCATTGCCATCATCGTGCAGGAATGGCTGAAGGTCCGTGCGGAGGGCGCCGACGAAGGCAACAAGGGCGTGCTCTCGGCTGCGCGCATTGAGAACCGGGTGTTCGTCGCCATCGTGGTGGTGATGTTCGCCGGCATCCCATTCATCGACGTGGATCTCAACACCATCCGCTACGACAGCTCGCGCTCGGCCCAATGCCAAGTCAGCGTGCCGCAGCCCACCGATATCGGCTGGTCGCAGTCCTTCAGCACTATCAACAACCAGTCGGCGAAGGTGCCCGTCTGGTGGGCCTTTATGCACACACTCTCGCGAGCAGTGACCGGTGCCTCTGTGGCGGCGATTCCCTGCGGCACCGACTTGCGGCAGATGCGCATGGAGATCGACGCGACGCGCATCGACGACCCGGTATTGGCTCAGGAAGTGGCGGATTTCTCGCGGGACTGCTACGGACCGGCACGCGCCAAGCTCTTCATGCAGCGCCCGGACCTCGATGAGACACAAATGCACGACGTGACCTGGATCGGCTCGCGCTTCTTCACGGACACCGGCGGCTACTACGACAGCTATCGCTCCAGCACACCACGCGATGACTGGCCCTACGACAGCAACCGTGATGCCGGGCTTGCGCAGGTGGCCAGCGGTGGCGGCTATCCGTCCTGCAGGCAGTGGTGGGCCGATGGCAGCAATGGCCTGCGCGCACGCCTGCTGGGGCAGGTAGACCCAAGCCTGCTGAATCGCCTGGCGGGCTGGGCCGGCTTTCTGAGCCGAGCCGAGGTGGACGACTCGGTAATCCGCACCATCGCCTCGCCGCGGCAGCAGAAACTGAACCAGGGCAACGTCTATACGGACTACGGCGGCCAAATCGACAAGACCCTGCCAAACATCGTGACGCGGGCCACGGGCGACGTCGGCATGGCTGTCGGCGCGATTGCCGCGTTTCCCGCCATGGACGTGGTGCGCCAAGCGCTGCCCATGGTGCTCGGCTTGCTCAAGATGGCGCTGGTCATCTGCATCCCGCTGGTGCTGGTTGTGGGCACCTATGACTTGAAGACGGTCGTTACCGTGAGCGTCGTGCAGTTCGCGCTGTTCTTCGTCGATTTCTGGTTCCAGCTCGCGCGCTGGATCGACAGCACCATCCTCGATGCGCTTTATGGCTGGGGCTTCGGCTGGAACCGGCCACACGCCAACTTCGATCCACTGGTGGGGCTGAACAACGCCTTTGGCGACCTGTTGTTGAACTTCGTTATGGGGACGATGTTCATCGTGCTGCCCACCTTTTGGATCGGTGCGCTGACCTGGGCCGGAATCCGCGCTGGAACGATCGCAAACAGTTTCTCAGCAGGTACGAGGGACGCAGGCGCTGCCGGTGGAAAAGGAGCTGGCGCAATGTCAAGGAAGTTGAAGTGACGCACGCTCAAGCCGAGTGTCAGTCATCATCCTTGTACATCTCATGAGATGTGTCGTTGTAGAGATTCGGGTCATAACCCGGTGTCTCTCGAAGTTCTTCCAAGGTGGTAGGAAACTGCAAATGGAACTCTTCGTCTGAATGGCTCTGATTTGCTGCCCATCCCACAGCCACGACACAAACCAACAGCAGTGCCAGCCAGAACGCGGAATAGAGCAGTACACCGAGCACGGCCAGCTTGACCACCCACAACAGCACGGTGGCACCAACTACCGGCACGCCCCTGTACACCAACCAGCTCGACGCCCGCCGTTCGCCACGCGCATAGGCGCGCCATCCACGGCCAAAGCTACGGCCGAGGCGTTCTGCGGTGCTGATGCGGGTCGTCGTGTTCATGGTCGTCACCTGCTATATGTGAAATCACTACTCCAGTTTGCTCCAATCCTGCTTGCTTGCCTGTACCAATGCGCTCCATTCGTCCGGCGGATTCCCGCGCCCGAGCATCTTCTCGAACACGGCATACGGGTCTGATTTGCTTCCCGAAGACCGCAGGGTCTGTTCATCGTTGACCCAGGCGTACACGATGACCTTCGCCTTCGAGTCGTAGCGGAAGAACAGCCGGTATCGCCTTCCGAGCTTGGCCCGCCGCCAGTGGCGATATGCCGGCCCCATGGTGTTGCCTTGCCGGTACTCATCGCGCGCCGGGTCACTCGGTATCACGTCTTGTATCAACTGGGTCAAGGCCCGGAAGAACTTGACGTTGGCGTTCGATCCGAACCCTTCCGGGTCGTTGCCTTGGGCGCGCAGCACAGCCGCGCGCAGCTTCATCAACTGCTCGATCAGGTTGTCGTGGAACAGCAGTGTCCAGCCATGCTGTTGCATCAGATTTCCACGTCCTCATCGAAATCATCGCCCAGGTCCACCTTGTGCCCCGCGTGCTCCAGCATTGTGCGAGCCAGATTCTCGGGCAGGCCGCGCACATTCCGACCCGCTTCAATGTCGCGGGCCAGCAAGGTCAGAAACGCGGCAATGGCCGGGTCCTCGTGCTCGGCATCGGCGCGGGTCACGACGACCTCACTGCCACGAAGCTCGAACGCAAGCTTGCTGCCGGTATCGGCCCCAAGTGCCTGTCGGATGGACTTGGGTAGCGTGATCTGGCCTTTGGAGGTCAGCGTGGCAACTTCGTGAATGGCAGGCATGGCGGCTCTCTTGATCGCAATACCCGTATTGTAAGGAAATATCCTTACCTCGTCAATGAAAGGTCTCACCGGGGTCCTCCAGCATCCAACAATGAATCTCATCGTAGGGTGGGAACAGCCAGCCTTCCTGCATCAATCCGGCCCCGCCATACCCGCATTGACGGTGGACAACCAATGCTCACCGCTCTATATCCAAAGGCTTCTAAAGGCCAAAGGGCCGAAACGGCAAGGGAATGGGGTGCAAGGGGAAAGGCCCTACCCGAAAAGGCGAAAAGGCCGCCCGCTTGCCCGCCACCAGGACACCCACATGCTCTCTCTGTTCCAGCGGAAACGGCCTCCGGTCGCTGCCGCTCCGTCGCCTGCACCCGTCACCGATCTCCCGAAAGGGCTGCTGCAACCGGAATCGGCCGCATCGCTGCTGGCGACACCGCGCCGGCAGAAGCTGCTGGAACACATCTGGCAGCGCACCTCGCTCTCGCGCAAGCAGTTCGCCGCGCTGTACCGCACGCCGATGGAACGTTATGCCGAGTTGGTTCAGGCTTTCCCTGCATCCGAAGCACATCACCATGCCTACCCAGGCGGCATGCTCGACCACGGCCTGGAAATCGTCGCCTACAGCCTGAAGCTGCGCCAGTCTCATCTGCTGCCCATCGGCGCCAACCCCGAGGATCAGGCTGCGCAAGCCGAAGCCTGGACCGCTGCCGTCGCCTACGCCGCACTGCTGCACGACATCGGCAAGATCGCCGTCGATCTGCACGTCGAGCTGGCCGACGGCTCGATCTGGCATCCGTGGCACGGCCCGCTGTGCCAGCCATACCGCTTCCGCTACCGAGACGATCGCGAGTACCGGCTCCACAGCGCCGCGACAGGCTTGCTCTACCGGCAACTGCTTGACCGTGAAGTCCTGGATTGGCTCAGCTGCTATCCGTCGCTGTGGGCACCGCTGCTCTACGTCCTGGCTGGGCAGTACGAGCACGCTGGCGTGCTGGGCGAATTGGTGGTGCAGGCCGACCGAGCTTCCGTGGCCCAGGAACTGGGCGGCGATCCCACACGCGCCATGGCCGCGCCCAAGCACGCACTGCAACGCAAGCTGCTCGACGGGCTGCGTTACCTGCTCAAGGAGGAGCTGAAGCTGAACCAACACGAAGCCTCGGATGGCTGGCTCACCGAGGATGGTTTGTGGCTGGTGAGCAAGACGGTCTCGGACAAGCTTCGGGCACATCTGCTGTCCCAAGGCATCGACGGCATCCCAGCGAACAACACCGCCGTGTTCAACGTGCTGCAGGATCACGGCATGTTGCAGCCCACGCCGGACGGCAAAGCGATCTGGCGTGCGACCGTGACCAGTTCCACCGGCTGGAGCCACTCGTTTACGTTGCTACGGCTGGCACCCGCGCTGATCTGGGAATCTGGTGAGCGACCGGCACCGTTCACCGGGACGTTGACGATCGACACGCCCACCGCAGTTGAAGATGTCGAAGCAGGAGCCACCCTTTCTGCGAACGGCGTGACGTCCGCTTTGGAGAATCCAAACGCTCCGCCAGCGGAGGGTAGTGGCATCACCTCAGCCCCTCCACCCAAGGCCCAGGCCAGCCCCGACGTCATAGCGGACATGCTGGCGATGGTGGGAACGGGAAACTCGCCAACCACAGATCAGGATGTGGAAACCGTCCCGGACGAAGTACCCGCAACTCTCCCCGATGCGACCCAGCCGCCCTTGGCCGCCGCTGCGCCTTCGTCACCGGCCTTCACGTCCTCGACGACACAGCCATCCGGCGAGCACTTCATGGCGTGGCTGAAACATGGCATCGCCACGCGGCGGCTCATCATCAACGATGCGAAAGCGCTGGTGCATACCGTGAGCGACACCGCCTACCTGGTCAGCCCTGGCGTGTTCCAGCGCTATGCGCAGGAACACCCGCAGGTAGGCAAACTGGCCAAACAGGAGAACCTGCAGGATTGGCAGTGGGTGCAGAAGCGCTTCGAGCGACTGCAATTGCATCGCAAGCAACCAAGTGGCCTGAACATCTGGACTTGCGAAGTCACAGGCGCCAGAAAATCGAGGAAGCTACATGGCTATTTACTTATCAAACCAGAAATGGTTTTCGAATTTACGCCTCCAAATAACCCATATCTATTTTCAATGAAATTTCCCGGCCTATGAAGATCAAGATATGAAAATCATCTATCAAAATTAAATGGTCTCATCAGTATTTCCATCAGAAACACTAGATATGTGAATAGCGTTCGCACCATCGTCACCAGTGAGGTACAGGCGCAGCGCGTAGAGCAGATCGGGGGTGCGGTCGCCTGAGGGTTTCTGGATGTTGATTTTCACACGGGAGAAGAGCTTGATGTTGGACAGTGTGACAATTTCTGTCACTCGCTCGATTTTCTTGGCCAATTCCTTGGTGATTTTTTGATGCGGCTGAAGGAGAATCTTGATTTCGGGGGTGGATGATGCACGGGTGCGAAGCAGGCCGAGCAGAAGTTCAAGCGGTTCTGTCGTGGCGCGAATCCAGTTGCGAGCAGTCCACTCGTCTTTCCGGGGCGGATATTGCTTGATGTTGAGCATGATGTTCAGAGCATTCAGAATGGACTGCAAGTTGGCGAGGCTGAATTTCTCAACAAACTGCTGCTCTCGCCAGATGGCATAGGCCAAAATACTGAGCGCGTCATTTGACGGATTCGCAACGAGCTGGGATAGCAAATCTTTCTGCCATTGCTGCGAAACATCACCAAGCGCGAAGCCGACGGCTCGCAGGTCACGAATTTTCTGACCCTCAACCTGCCCGGTTATCCACTGAACGCAATTTTCAGGCGCATCCTTGTGCATACAGGCCATTAGAAATCGAATTTCATTCTTTACTTGCTCAGGAATGCCACTCTCGTTCAGCAGGGCAACGAGGTGTTCTCCTCTGGCCTTCATTGCGTCGGCAAACCCTTTCGGACATTCACGGTCTCCAGTCGAGCGCCCATCGCGCCAAACCTGAATGACAGGAAAGTAAAGTCTCTTGCGTATACTGGCAACCAGATTTTTTGCTGATTCTTCGTCAAAGTTTTTCAGACGCACTTCATCTTTGTATCTCGGCCCTGCCACTTTCCAGCCAGAGAATTTCCCATCGCGCTCCTGAAGCTCGAATGAAATTTCTGCCCCCTCAGTGAAGTCGGCGTAGCTCAGTTCATGAACAAAACTGTTCTGATGAATGAATACAGACTCATCGGTGGATTTACATGTAGCAAAGGTAAACTGCCCGCCTATTTTGTCGGTCAGCCACTTTCTGTTTACCGTGCCAGTCGTCCTCTGTTTGGGGCGGATGTAAAAATCACGGTCAAGCTGTTCAATTGCCCTTTCCACCCAGTCCAACAGATCAGAGGTTTTATTACTGTCTTGCTTCGGAAACCGCTGCAACTCCGCCCAAGTCATTGGCTGCGGATATTCCGGCGCAGGGGCATCGGTGATTTCTTCCGTGCGTCGCCAGGTAGCGCGGATGGGTGGGAAAGATTTGTCGCGCGGTGTGAAGACGAGTTTATAGGGATCATCCGCGCCGTATTCAAAGGTCAGGTTCAACTCGCAGTCAACCTTGTTTTCCAATGGGAAGGCGGGTGAATCGAGACGAGCAGAGAAACCGAAGTCGTCACCCTTATCGCCGACATAGAGCGGAAACGAGTAATGCGGCCTGCCAGCGGGCAGTGTGAAGAATTCATCAACCGGGATGGTGACGGGTTTACCCCGAATGGGTTTGACTGTCGTTCCGCGCAAAACCAGGTGGAATCGTTGCTGATGTCCATCCTTCATCACTTTGACTGAAAGCTCAGGAATCTGGTCGCGCCAAAGTGGAATATCAGCCACCTGTTGTTGTAAAGCATGTAGATGGATTCCGCCCATAACGGGGCTTTCCATCAAATTGATGCAGAACGCGAAATTCCCGATGTTTGGAATACGCTTCAGGTGTGCTGCCTCAATGAATGGGGGCTTTGCCGGGCGGATCGCATCGTGCCACCGCCCGTTGGCATCCAGCGTGATGATGTCGTAGCCGCTGCCACCTAGCCTTTCTGCTTCCTCGCCAGGGATAACAACCGGCGGGCAACGCTCCCAATAAAAGCCTTTGGTGATGGGAAGACGTTTCGCCAGGTTTTTGTCGCGCTTGGCGATGAGCTTGGTGGCGGTCGTCTTGCCGCCAATGGAATCAACGACGATGATGGCGTAACCCTCGCCCGTGATTTTGGCCGGGTCAGCTTGAGCGAACACGGCCGCCACACTTCGCGGCAACGGCTCGGCATTCGGGAAACGCGCGTTGAGGTTGCGACGGATGACTTCAAGCTCGAAATCGTTGAGAAAGTCAGGCGCAAGCCAGATGAGTGTATCGTTCTTGAACTCTTCGCGTAGCCGAGTAGTGAACGCGCGGGCGGCGGGGTCAAAAAGCTCAGTGGCGTTGTCTTTGGCGAAAAACAGATCTGGCGCAGAAATGGTGGTCGCATCGGGATTCAGCCAAACGGCATCGGAACCAAAGAGTTCGATGTCAACGGTTTCATTTTCGCGCTGCCACCTCTGCCAAAGAAAGGGGGCCGCCAGCGACTGCGCTCCTTTTCCGTCACCACTGGCATAGCGGGGATGCAGGGCTGTGATATCAACACAAATTGGTTCGGCACTCGCGCTTTGTCGCAAATGCCGGGGCATCTTGTACTTCACTTCCTTGAACAAAGGTGGCTTGGAAGTCCACGGAAGAATCTCAAACTTTTCATAATCGAATAGTAACGGTATCTCAGCAAAAAGATGCTTTCCATCAAGCCACATTTGCGCGCATTGCTGCCAAAGGCGCATGGTTTTCTCGCGGACATCCAGTTGAGAAAGGTCGCTGGTGATGTCCTCATCGAGGGTTTGCAGCCAGCGCCATGCATCCCACACGTGACGGTAATCTCGGTGTGCTAGTAGCGTGTTGTTAGGTGGCAGATTTTCCCAATTGCCGATGGCTTGCGCCTCATCAGAACGCAACCATAAGTAGATTTTTGATAGAAGCTCATCCTCTTGACCGAGACAATCACCGCGTAAATCAAGCATTTCCGCAAGGCGAATGGCAAAGGCTTTCAGCAAGCGATTTTCCGGCAGGTCGACGGATTGAAAGCGACGCACAGCCTGTATGTAGGGGTTACCTGCCAGTTTTTCCCGAATGGTACGACCCGGACGATTACTCAGCTTAATAAAACTGTTGGCATCCAGTTCACGCACAGCATGAACAGGCAGTAGAGCGTGTTCGCGGCGAGGACTTTCGTTGAGAGAATGAAATAATCGCTCGACAGAAGCGCGGCAGTGTTCCGTTATGCGCCAAAGGCGGTCACGGGTTATCTCACTCGCTTCTGGCTGTGCGACTTTGGCGAGGAACCCTGACAAGGATTTCGGCAGAGCCGCGCCGGTCTTAGGATCGAAATCCGTGATTGAACCAAACCAATTCATTTGCTCAAGCAGTTTTTTGGCAAGTTTTTCTTTGGCACGGAAGTCGGTATAGATTTTTTCCAGAGTAATACTCATTGCTTGGCGTGAATCCTTCCTGCTCTGGCATTTTCTTCAAGTTTCACGCGCAGCTCATCTCGTTGCTCTGGTGTCTTTAAGTTCCACATTTTATGACGCTTGTCTGAATCTGGTTCATCTTTCATAAAAAGGGAGTGTGGCAATTCAGCATTGTCCGAGTCTCGACTGGCCGTGGATCTATCATTGGTTTCCGTGTCACCGACGTTTAGGTAATTTGCCGATTGCCAAATAAACTGACCATAGCCAAGATCACAGGCAAGGTCGAAATCCTCTGTCAGATTGAATGAGTTACTGCCGATTCCTGTAACGAGTTGTCCACGAATCCTGTCCAGGCACTCTGTCTTGCTCTTGCCGCGTGTATCAATACCCCGCAATTTGGGCATGACCTTCTGCACGAGTTGATCCTCGAAGGCGACATGCATAGCTCTGGCAAGCGCATCTTTATCGCGTGCAGCACGGACATCCGGGTAATTGGCCATGTAGTATTCAATGGATTGCCAAACGCGGTGACCGAGGGCACGGCCTGTAACCGCTAAAGAAGCATTGATTGCTTCAATGAATTTTTTGAACGGGCTGACTTGATCGTCGGAGAAGTTGCTGCCCTGTGCTAGCCAACTCTGCCACGACGTTTTGTGTAGCGCCGGGCCTCGATTTTTGTCATCAAGTGGAGCAAGCTTCAGGCGGCGTTTGAGTTCCGTCGGGCGCGGAAAGTTGATGATGATGGAACGGTCAAGCACCTTGTCCGAAAGGGACTTGGTGGTTTCGTCCTGGTTCATCGTCCCTGTCCAGAGTACATTACGACCGAGGGGAAGCTTATAGGGTTCCATGCCGGCGCCAATTTTCACCGGTATGAACGGAACATCATCACCCTTTCTGCCACGCCGCAGTTCTAGCTTGCTCAAAAACTCTGCAAAATAAAGCTCAGGGTGTGCCAGATTCATCTCATCAAGCAGAACAAGACACACTGCGTCCTGCAATCCTGGATAATCTGCTTGTTTCAACGCTTCAATCAGCTCTTTGTCCTTCTCAGGGTCAAGTGCTATTTGCTGATCTGGCGACATACTCTGCCAACGTCTAATGCGCTGTTCATATTGTTCGCGGCCTGATATCTGACTTTGCGCGAGAAAACGCAGCACCGGCTGTGCATCGAATTTATTGTCTATGGAATTGAAAAAGCCCAGCATGGATTCCTGCGAATCCCAATTAGGCTGGACAGACAGCGGCTCGAAATAAATTCCGCCAAAGTGCGAGTAGAGGCGCGGCAGTTCGGATTTTCCGGTTCCGGAAACCCCTGCCAGGACAGTGAGCGGCGACCATTCCGCTGTTTTGAGAGCTGTATGAAAAGCTTTCAAAATACGTGGATTGAAATGTAGTCCGTATGTATCGCAAGCATTACCAATCCCAGTGAGCCAAGTTAGCTCATCGATCTCGTGCTGCACCGGCTGCTTGACCTTATCCACACTGATGTGCGGCATCTCAATTTCTTTGTAGCGAGCGGTAACTTCAGCAGGGCGCTCATAAGCTGCACGCAAACGCTTGAGTTCGGCTTGCGCTTCGTTGGCTGCTCCCTCGAAGATGGATGCCCTTTGCGCCAGAGATTTGTTTTCGGCGTTGAGCTCCGAGCCTTGACGGCGCAGCTCGCCAATTTCAGCGACCGCAGCCTCATTGGTGGAAAGTTGCCGTTCTAACTGGTCTGCCCGTGTTTTCTGATTTTTGGCTTCTGATTCAAGGGCTTGATACCGCTCGCGCATTTCCTCAGTAGGTCGGGTAGCAAGCTCCTCTCGTAGGCGTTTGAGTTCGTCGGCCTGGCTGTTCAGCGCACGCAGAATTTCAGCAGGGTCTTTGCCACCAAGTTGCAACTTTAACTGTTCGAACGCGCCGAGAAGTTCGTCTTGAGTTTTAAACGCCTCGCGCAGTCGAATGTTTTCCTCTTTGGCAGATTGCAGAGCAGCCTCTAGCGATTTTCGGCGATCCTCAACACGCCTCTCAACCTCATCGTCCAGTTGCTCGCTGCGTCTCTGGTTCTGCTGTTCCAGCCGTTGTTCTTTGCGTTCGAGTGTCCGCTCTGAAGTCTCAAGCTCTGCCTGTCTTCCTTCGACTTCGCTTTGCAAGGCGGAGAGTGCGCCTTTTTGTTTCTCAAATTCCGTGCGCTCTGCATTCAACTGCTTTCGAGCGTCACCCTGTTGTTTTGTCCATGCATCGCGCTCTTGGGCGATTTCTGTCCGAATGCGCTCCCGTTCGGCGTTTTCGGCATGGGCAACCGCACCCAGTCGCTTTGCTTTCAGCTCGGAAATTTCAACCTCCAACGCTGAAAGGTTTTTCTCTCGCATCTCGGCAATTGCTCTTTCGCCCTGGGCGCGCTTTTCACGCAGCTCATCATTCAGCGCGGCTCGTTCATCGGCAAAACCTGCATCACACTTTTGCTCAGCCTGCGTGACGGCCTGCTCGCGCTGCGCCAGCTTGGCCTTGTCTTGCTCGATGACTTGACGCTCTGCAGTCGCATCCCTTTCACGTGTAGCCACGGCGGTTTCACGGCTGGCGATTTCGCTTTCCTTGGTGTTTATCCAGCTCTCACGCGCGTTCAAATCGGCAAGCCGCTGGGCTTCGGTGTCGGGTTGGACGGGGCTGTTCATTTTCAAGATTCCATAAGTGTTCTGATAGTTGTGAAAGCAGCTTTGCGAAGCTGTGCGATGTTCTCTTTGGGCAATGGCAGCGGCTCGTTGCCATGCCCACGCCGAGCGATAAGGTTTGCCATATCGCCGATCAAGGACGGCTGCGTGTCATGAATTGCGGCAAGTTCATCAGCATCGCTCACCAGCAACCATGCAAGAACGCAAGCTCCGAGTGTTTGGCTGCCGCCTTGCAGTGTCTGACGCACAGCCGACGTTTTGACGGTGCGCAGGCTCTCAGGTAAGCCCTCGCAGAAACCAGCCTCAGCAGCTTTACTTTCAGCCATGTCTTTGATCTGCCCTTCACAGGTATCAGGCGGCAGCCTGCCTGCCAAAGCTCTCGCAAATGATGACTGGATTGCGGCATAAAGATCGCGAACATAGGCCAAAGAGTCATCCCCGTCATGACACGACTGGAAAAAACGCTCCGCGTGAACCAGCCGGTCTTGCAGGTTTGCGCCCAGGCGGTTGAACAGCTGGTGGCCGAACTCCTCTTGAATGCTGGTACGGGCATCCAGCAGTGCATCACCCTGCTCGTCCTTGTTTGGCGCGGTAGGAGGCGTGTCGGTAAACATGATGTCTGGCACAAGCGCATGAACGACTTCGCGCATGAACGAATCGTCAGTTAGTGCCTGCTGCGGGGCGTCCGCGCCGCCCTTGCCGTGGCCCTTCTCGTTGCGTTTGGCGTTGATGGCAAGAAGGCGGTTAATGAGGTCTGAATACGCGAACACAACACGGCGCAAGGGATGCAACGCATCGTCTTGCGCTTGAAGCAGAGCGATCGCGAGAACCGTCTCTTGGAACGCACCACCGTCCTCAAATTCCCGCAGCTTACCTTCCCGAATCGGTCTGAAGCCGTTCGGCGGCGGCTCAAGACCGACGGTTTTCGCGGCCTGCTCAAGCAGGGCGGCGTGCTGGTCTTGCGCAGTGAATTTCAGCCTTTTAATGACGGAATCAACCGGTCGGCGGCAACTGGCATAAAACAGTGCCCATTCGATGGCGGCATGGATTTGGGCGATGGAGCGGAACGGGCTATTCCGCAAGGGGCGCAAATTAGCGACGAGCTTCGGGTAACTTTGCCAGTTGGCGTCGTTGTCGAACGGCTCTTTGACCGTGGCATCCTGCTTTTCTGGACGAGGAGTGCTCAATGACTGCTTCCAACCATGCAGCCACGTGGTCAGGCTTTCCTCCTGCTCAAGCAACTGTTCGAACGATTTTTCGAGAATCAAGGAAAAACCGTTGCCGAATGGGTCGGCGATGCGGAATTCGCCATCGCTTTTCTGGATGGCGATAGGGCAGTCAAGGTGAAGCAGGTCGGGCTCGGCGACTATCGTGATCTGCTGGACTACGGGCATCTTGGTGTCCTTGCCGAACGCAGACGAGCGCTTTTTCATTGCGCGCAAAGTTCTGATTACATCACGCGGCGCGGGTATCGCTTTTCTTTGGACACCATCCCAGCGGATTATCCGGAAGTCTTTGTCCTCGCTTTCCTTTTTCCGCATGGGGTTTGTGTCGTCCAGCCAATGCAGGAAGGGCAGAATTTTTCCAGTGGCGAGTTCGCGGAACAAAAGCGCGGTAACGAATGCCGGGGCACATTCTTCTTCGCGCTCCCGCTCAATGATGGCATGGTGGTCGTCAATCAAGTCCTTGTCTTGCAAACGGAGCAGAACGCTCTTGACCAAATCGACTGGAATGCGGGTTTCATCCGCCAGCGCATCGGCGTTCATCAAGCCGACAGTTTCAAGCAGTTTCAGGATGACGCGTTCAAATGCGTTCAAGCCATCGCCATCGTCAAGAACTCTGGGCAAGGTCACGCGGTATACGTTCACCGGCCACGCGAGGTGGCGAGGCCTGCCGATGATCCCTCCGAAGGGGGCAGGTTTACCGTAATCAAGGAGCTTCAGCATGGCAGCACCACTCCTTGCTCGCGGCATAGTCGAAGGAAATCCACCAGTCCCGGCACAAAGTCCGCCGCGAGTTCACTTTGCAGCAAACCCGTATCGCCAACGACCACCAGTAGCTTCTTCTGACGACTCATCGAGACATTCAGGCGGTTGTAAAGGCAAAGGTGTCCGAACAACCCTGTGGCCTGCTTTTCACGGTCATCGCTCTTGGATTTCCAGTTATGCGGCAAGGTTCGCACCATTGAGAGGAAGACGACATCGAACTCCATGCCCTGGAATGAGTCCACCGTGCCGACGCGGAGTTTTCTCTCGTCGTCCGCGATGCTGCCGAGTTGTCTCTTGATGAGTTCGGCCTGCGCCTTGTAGAACGAAATCACGCCGAACGAGAGGTCTTTGCCTGCATCTGAACTCATCCACGCCTGCAATTGGCGGGCAATAACGGTGGCCTCTGCCGGGCGCGTCCAACTGGTTCCGCTGCGCTGGTGTCTGCCTTTCGCCGCTGGCACGTCCAGCCACACAGCAGGTTTACCGTTTATGCCGGGCAGGTTGTGGGCGAAATCGCTTTCAGGCCGTCCAGAGCCGAATTGTTCCGTCGGATCGAAGCGTTCATAAAAATTGCGGCTGATAAAGCTGCCGAGCAGTGGGTGCATCCGATACTGCTTGTCGAGCGTGACACGGCGGGAGATACCGTCGCCGTCTTCCAGCGTTTTCAAGCGGGTGGCGAACAGATACTGGAACATGGATTTCTTGAGCCAGTCAGCTTCATTCTGTGCCGGTTCGTCGGCCGATGCTGCCTCGCCAGCCTCCATTTGGCGTGCTACCTCCTCATCAATGATATGCGGCAACTGCCGATGGTCGCCCACCAGAATGATGCGCTTGCCTTGCGCCATCGGAACCATCAGGTCGCGGGGTGAAACGCGAGCGGCTTCATCCACGATGACATATTCGTATTCCATGCCTTTCTGGTTTTCATTGACGTCGCGCCCGACAAGCCCTTTGCGCTTTTGCATATCACGATTGACGCTCTGTTGGCTGGTGGCGGCAAAGGCAAAACTGTATTCGGACAGGGCATCTACCATGCCATAGGGGTTGCCTTCCAGTTCGGCCAGAAACTCGGCCAGCGCAGCAGATTTTTTATCCTTAGCCGAATACTCGGCGTTTTTGATGCGTTGTATGGCGAATTCTGCCAATGCAAGCACTGCGTCGTTCTGCTTTTCCACGCGAAAAATCGGTGGAGCGGTGAACCGGGCGAAGAGCCTCTTTTTCAACGCGACCAGGTTGTCCAAAAATGGCGCTGGGCCATCTTCATTGCGCCACAGACTGGCTTTGTCCAGCAGTTTGCGTTCGTCTTCTTCAAGCACATCACGCAGGTCATCCAGTGCGTCCATCGCCCTTTCTGGCCCGTCGTCAGAAAAGCTTTCATGGCGAACACGCAGACGGCGCGCTGCATCAAGCCATTGGGTGGAGCCATCGTTGAGGTTTTCCTCGTGCGCGAGCTTTTTCGCCAAATTCGCCGATCGCCGAGCGCCGTCTTCGCCAAGAATTACACTGCCGAGCGCTGTGATTTTCCCAGCAAGGTTGGCGGCGAGCGCGCGTGACGGGGCTTGGACATATTGCAGGCACAGGTTTTTTATTTCCCGCTCCTGCTCAGCTTCCGCAATCTGGGGATTGCGCTCGCGCAGTTCGGTGGCAAGCGAGCTGCACCAGGCTTCAAGATTGCGCTCGAAGATGCTGAGATCGTCTTCCGTCGCGCCAGACCGTTTGCCGAATTTCGGCACGGGCAGGCTGTTGAGCGAGAGCCGCTCGATCATGTTTTCCACCGCATCGTGCTGAAAGCCGGTCAGCAGCACTTGGCCTTTGATGTTCGCGCCGCGCTTGTCGGCCATCTCGTTCAGCCGCTCCAGAATGGCGGCGATGACGGTGGTTTTTCCCGTTCCCGGCGGCCCCTGAATAAGCGCGAGATCTGGCGTATTCAGCGCAACCTCAATAGCCCTTTCCTGCATGACGGTTGGCGGATTGCGAAAGACCTTGTTGCGAACGAATGCGGTGAGTGACTGGACTTTTTGCGGCGGGCGGACTTGTGTGATTTGCCCCTGTTCCTCAATCAATAGCCCAAGCTGTGGATTGGCGGAACGGCCTTCCAGAATGGCTTGACGGGCGGCCATGCGGCGCTTGATCTGGGTGGTTTCACCGGCCAGCGACAGGATGAGCGTGCCGGATTCCTTGGGCAGAGCCTCGATTTTGAGCGTAAGTACACGGGTTTCCTGGTCAAACCCGACGACATCAAGGTAGGTCTTTCCTTCACGTTGCTCGCGATTTCCGTCGCCCTGCTTGATCTTCTCCGCTTGCTCAATTCGACTTGCAAAATCCTTGAAGCTCAAGCGTTCATCTTTCAAATAGTCCGGCAGTTCATCCACCAACTCGACTTCAGGTACGGCACCGTTCCCCAGCGCTTTCAATGCAGAGTCAAGTGCCTGTGAAATGCGAACCGTGACGGTTCCATCCCGCTCCTGAGCCATCTCTGTGAATTGTAAAGCCCCCACTTCGCGCGCTTGCTTGAGCAGCAATTCGCCCTCCATGTCACCAAATTCATCCCACTTTTTCAGGTAGCTATTGTCGTCTTGGGTAAGAGCGCGCATTTGCGCTTTGGCAAGAGTTTGCACTTGCCCTGCTTGTGTCCAATCGGCAAAACGCAGCCGGCCTTTGGCGAGGCGCAGGGCGCGGTCGGGTTCTTTTTTAGTCCTGGTTATGCGTGTGGCGATGTAGATGGTTTGGCCGCCTGGCATTGCTTTTTCGGTGGCAATGAAGCGGATACCTTCGCCAGTAACACAGAAAGCGTTTATTCGGGTCGGCTCCGCAGCTGTATCGCGTGGCGTGTCCTCGCCGACAGGTTTCAGTTCTTCATCAATCGCTGGGCCAGCAGTCAGGAAGAAAAATGCGTCGTTTCCCTGTTGGAAGCAGCAAAGTTCGCCCAGCCTCTTGTAAAGTGCCTCGCCCTTCGTCCGCATCTTTTCTTGCACATACTCATCCACACCGATTTCAACATCGCCCATTTCCAGGCAGACGCCGGTGAAAAAACCGATCTTCAGCTCGATGCTGCCATCGGCGGCAGGGTTTTCAAGTTGTGCAAGCAGGGAACGCCCACTGGCAAGTTCAGCGTTGAGGCGGCGGATGTCAACAGCCGCGACGGGACGAACGAAAACAACCGCGTCTCTCAGGCGGATTTCAAATTCATCTGCGCGGGATAGGCTGGCCTCTACCGAGAATACTGGCTGCTCTTGCAGGGCTTCGACATTGTCAGACCGCTTGATGCGGACAGTTATGATGTTGACAGGAATGTCCTGAAACTTCATTTGCAGCCCTCCACGAACTCAAAGGTGAGGTTGTCCGGGAAAGGCAGCGTGCCCCGCACGGGGACTGCGGTTTTGGCCGCGAAGTTCAGCATGGCTTCGTATGCTGTGTTATCGAAATACTCGAATGAAAACGGGTGAAAAAGCCGCTGCGGCAATCTGAACTCCGTGGCACCACCAGGAATCAGGATTTCCCAACGTGGCGTTTTGACGCGAATGAAAGCCGGGCGCGCCGCGCCACAATACGGGCATTGCGCGTATTCATCGGCGAAATGGCTCATGCCACATTCGAGGCAATCCAGCGACTGATCCGCCGCCCTCGCAAGCTCCAATATCCAGAACGCCATTGTCGGGCGGCGGTGCGGCAGTTCACGTCCTGCACCGAAAGTTTCCTGAAACAGGCGGCGTAATCCTTCTGTTGCGACTAATACACGGGGCAGGCCTCCAACTCCTTCGTTGGAATCGTCATCTTCGTCATCCACGAAAGGCAAGAAACCAGCGAATGCCTGTTCGTTCAGATCGGTGGCAGTGCCATTGGGCGCAGGGTCGGCATCCCAGCCGTCTTCTTCATCTTCGGGCTCCAGTACTTTCTTGCCAATGAAAGGGTGGCAAAGCGCCAGTAGCTTGAATGTCATCACAGCGAAAGCCCAGCAGTCGGTTCGCGGGCGGGATTGGTCACGGCCCTGCACTACCTCCGGTGCACCGTAGCCTGGCGTATAGACGGACACACCGCCGCTGGGTAACTCCAGGCGCATATTGTCGGCATCTATGAGCCAGACATCGGTGGTGTCGTCTTCGCCAATGAAAGCGTTGTTGGTGGAAATGTCGCCATAGACCAGTCCCGCGCTGTGCAGGCGGGCGAGGATGGCAGCGCACTTGGCAAGCGCGAGCGAACGGCGGCGGGTGGAGCCAGTTTGTGCGTAATGCAGCAGTCGCAGCGCCAGGTCCTTGTCAGGAATCTTCGTCAGCCATTGGGGCAAGGCTTGGCTTTGATCTTCCAGCTTCTTTTTGCTTCTGCCGTCCAAATCGAAACTGGCGAAGGGCTTCATGCCGTTCAACAGACGCATCACATAGCCCGGCTCGTCGCGCAGGATGGCGAGTGGCAGGGAAACGGGGATGCGCCGTGGTATGGGCAACAGGCGGACGTGCTGGAAGCGCTCGCGCAGATTGGCGTTTTTGTCCGGCTGGCCGGCTGCGTCCAGCGGCTGCTTGACGGCCAAATCCGCATCCTTGGTGCGATAGACCACGCCTTGTCCACCGCGCGCAAGCTCATCGGCCATCTGATGAACATTGTCGTATTCATCCACAAGTGGCTTCAGAGCCTGGTGTTCGGCGTTACTCATCTGCAACCTCCTCACTGCACAGGCAGGCGAGGGTTTTATCGTCGCTGTGCTTGGGCGTGGGCCAGTTTTCGAGCATCTCGTGGATGCGCCGGTTGGCACTTACCGGCGCGAGGGTTCGATGCGTTTCGGCGAAACTGCTCACAAACCCGTCAGCGTTATCCAAATCGTCAGCCACCCCATCAGTGCAGAGCAATACTGCGATGCACTGCTCCCCCGGCAGCGACAAATACTGCCAGTCTTTGGCGGAGACTTTGGAGGACAGCGCAATGGTTATATTGGAGAAGCCTTGTGTCTTGTTTTCCGACAGCGAAACGACTGATCCATCGGACTTGGCAATAGCGGCAAGTCCGTCGCCAAGCATCCCTAGGTGGATTACGCCATCCAGGTGTAGTGCGAAGAGACAGGTGGCCGCGCAATCGCGAGGTTCCAGCGGAGCGACAAGCCTCAGCCAGTTAGCTTGGATGTTGCTAAACAGCGCGTTGTGTTCGATTTCACCACCGGTGCAACAAGCCCGGGCTGCGAACTCGACGGCGAGACAGGCAGCATGGCTGCCGAAGCTGGAGAAGGGCTTGGAGCCAACTCCGTCGGACACGACGATGCCATCACCCCAAACATGGTGAAACTTCGCCCATGCATCCTGATTTGGCAAACCTTCGGCGATATGGCTCGGGCCGCGAACGCTTGCCCCAAAACTTTTCCAAAGCGTCATGCCCATTCCTCATCCGCCTGCAGCCAGTTATCGAGTACGGCGAGCACTTCTTCTGCGGCAAACACCTTTGCGCCTTTGAGCCCCTTGGAAAGATGCGGGTTGGCATCCGCGCCGATTTGGATGACGCGCAGCGTATCCGGCGGTAGACCTTCCTGCCAGCGGCTCAGAGTCTTCACGCCGTCTCTTGTCCAGAATCCATCCGTGAGGATCAGAACCTTTCCATCCGGCTCGTTACCCAGCAGTTGAACCAGCGCCTGGCCATTGGTGCTTCCATGGCAAACCAGCATTTCGACCGGGAGATCGTCCGTGACGCTCCAGTCCGGGATGCTGCGTGCCTCGCTGCTCCAAGCACAAAGGCGGATTTCCGCCTTTCCATACCCTTGCCGCACCCATTGCGCCACGGTCGTGGCCAAGGTTCGCAGGATGAAGGGCTTGCCTCCTTCACTCATGCTGCCGGAGATGTCGCAAACCAAATGGAGCATCATGGAGTTGCCTCACTCGCTTCAGCCCGCTCAGTGATGCTGTTCATCATTGCCGTTATCTGCTCAGAAAGTGATACACCACTCCAAAGCATCAGCCTGGCATCTTTTATTTTTTTCTTGACCGACTCAGTATTTGGGAGAACACAGCAGGCAACGATACCGCGACCTTCAATTCCTCCGTAGAAGCGCACAAGGTTCTGCAGCTTCATAATCTGCTCTTGCGTTACATTGCCCGCCTTGCATTCCACGATATAAAGCGAATAACCGTCGGTGAATGTGATGTCCAGCTCGTTGTATTCAACACCGAAGCTCGAATAGCCTTTTGACTCTTCTAAATTCAAGTTCAGCTTGACATTGATGCGCAAGTCTTGAATGACTCCAGCATCCTCGTAGGGTTTGCACTGCAAATAAACAAACTCCTCGAACCAGCCGCCAGATAGGTATTTGGCGAAATCAGGCCATTTCTCAAATCTCAGATCTAATCCGTAGCCTTGGACGGATACTGCCTCCATGTCATCCAGCTTGAAATTGAAGCCATCACGACAAATCTCGAATGGCCTGAATGCATTGTTATAGTCGGTCAGTTCTCTATAAAATCTACGCACCTTGTCACGATGCAGCCAAAGGGTCTCGGTCAGAAGTTGGCGACTTGGCGATATATCCTTCATGAAGGAACTGCCTGCAATCTGCAAACCATCGCTATTCAGGTGCAAAAATGTCTCGATTGAATCAATCCGCCTGATTTTTTCGCGTCGAACACTGTCAATGAATGTGACGCGACGATTCTTGCTGTCAAAATAAAACGGAACAGCGCCCAGTTCACGTGCAGCAGAGAGCGCGCCAGCAAACATCAATTTTGTGCCGCCAGTTAAATTGATTCCAATTCGTGTTTTTTCTGGAAATTGCTTTGCCAGCTCGGTGATTTGTTCGTGAACAGCGCGATCATCCCAGGGGTCAACGGTAAGTTCATGCAGGTCCCGAGAGCCAATAAAGGTTCGCATACATGCAGCAGGGAAGTCTTTTGAGTTGACAAAAATGTGATGCGCCGACTCAAATTGCCGGATGCTCAACAAGGCAGGCATCCGTTGCTCACCAAAAAGATGGAATGTCACATCGAACCCGTTGGAGATGCCTCGGATCGCAGCCTGTTTTGAGCTGTGTCGCTCAAGCCACTCGGCAGGCAACGCTATGACTTCAGGTGCTTTGCCAATGATGGACGATGCTATGAGTCTTTTTTTGAGTTCAGGGTAGCTCAGCGCCGCGAGCGCCCAGACAAAGGCCATCACCGGAGTTCCTGGGCTGAGATAGAGCGTGACGAGCTTTTCACCTGGCTCCTGTTCAACCCCATCCAGCGCCCGTATTGCGCTAGCGTAAATACCTTCGGTGTCGTTGAGCTGGTAAAGCTTCTCGCTATTTAAACGGATCCTTGCGTTGCAGCCCAGGGCGGCGGCTTTCTTTTTCAGCCAGGCTTCAAAATGTTCATGTGCGACAGAGGTATTGGCGAACCTGGAGACAAACTGATTAGTAAGCTTCCAGTCTTTCTCTTGCCCCATGCTTCGTATTGACGCCAATTCAAGCGTGAACGTCTTCTGTGCCTCAATCAATTCGCTGGCATCATTATCCATCCGGGTGTAACCCAGGATAATGATGTCCGAGTAGGGCGCGCCCGCAAGGGCGCTCGCAATAGGGCCGTCGGTATTCTCAAACCCCAGCGACGCGCGAAAATCGGTGATTCCATACCACGTGAGCAGAAACCTCTTCATTGAGTGCTTTCCTGAACATATGGCCGGAACCATGTGATGTCATTCGTCATTTTGTTTACGAATACAGCTCGGCTCGGTTTTTCAATACCTTTGAACTTGCCAACACCGCCACTCACAAGCGATCCAGCATCGTCTTCGTTCATGCAGTACGCCACGCGCAATTCGAAAAAGGAAAAAAGGTCTTTGCTGGCACTGGCACAGCGCTGCCAACGGTCAACAAAAATAAATACAAACGTCCCCTTTCTTGGGCCGTCCTCGGCGAGACGCTTTAACAAATCAGCCGGGGTAGGTGGTTCGCCAGGCTTGGGCGATCTAAACGCTGGGGCTGGCTGTAGTGCTTTCTCGGAATCCAGGCCATCGATAATCAATGCTACGCGGCGATTCCCAATATCGTCTGATATCGCTTGAAGTGGTAGATCGGATATATCGTCGAACATCTTGAGGCGTGCACCGAGCATCTGCGCTGCGGCTGAGAATCCTCCTCCTGGGGGGACCCCGCGCGCGTTGAAGTACACGATTTCATCAAAGCCATCGACGAAAGTCAGACTAAAAAGCGTAGCGGACAGGAGTCCATCGTGAATGTGGTCGTTGTAGCCGCTGAATAGAACATTGAACGCGGATCGACGAGTAAGTGATACCGTCAACGGTTTTGAATCGAATGCGAGGTTTTCGCCCAAAAGAAGAGCTTCTTCATGCGCACAAGCTGTCTGATATTCAAAGGGAGACGGCATCTGCGGAAGGAATGCACCGCTGAAGATTTTGGCTTTTTCAGCCACCCCAGAAAGAGATGTACGCGCTATCAACTTCTTCAACAAATCACGGCGATGCTCGCTTTCTCCGGCGAATGGAATCATGAACTTCACATTGCCGGATTTGGCACCGTTAGCATTGTTGATGATGCCTTCAGGTGGGCTGCGCAGCTCTGCGGCTGCCCAGTTCCCGCCCCCGAGGATCATTGCGGAGTCTTCCTGCCCACAAGCCAGTGCGATACGGCATCCCAACTGGGTGATTATGCTTCCGATTGACTGCGCGTTGATGCCTTTCAAAGTCTGAGTAGCCAGGAGGATGTGAATACCGAACGAGCGCCCCTGTTTCAAGAGCTTCGACAGCAGCTGCTCAGCAGCTTCTGCCACCTGGCGACTTTCTGAGAACAGAATTTGGAACTCATCTATGACTAGCAGAACGCGGGGCAACCGTACCCCGCTTGATTTACGGTATTCGCTGAAATCGTTGACATTTTTTGACTTGAATATGCGTGCACGCGTTTCCAGTTCATCCACAAGATGCCTTAATACAGTAACGCCATATTCAGGGTCACTTTCCGTAGCGACAAGGCGGGCCTGTGGGACTGGGGGCGTTGCGTAAATATTGAACTCAGTCGATTCCTTGTAATCCAGTAGATAAAGATCAAGCTCCTCAGTCGGATATTTCTCGCATAGCGTGTGAATCAAAACATGGAGCAGATTGGATTTTCCCGAGCCTGTCTTCCCCGCAAGCAGTACATGATGCTCGGAGTCCGTCGCGCCCAGTCTCAGGGTCGCGAAGTCGCCTGCGGTCGTCCAGCCAATGGGAATATCAAAGCCACCAAGAGTCGTCTCCCCCTTGCCGAAGCTCGTCCAGAGATCAGGCATCGTTTTCTTGAAACGCGTCTTGGCAGCACAATCTTCAACGAGCCTTGCGAGAAAGCCATCCAGTACATCCTGTCGCGGCCATTGCTCCGGCTGGTATGTGAATGACAGCTCGCCAGCCCCAGCGCGTTGCAACAGATCATTCAGTTGCGTGGTTGAGTTTTTCAGCGTGGCGTTGAGCTTTTCATATCGCCGGTCTTCCATGCGCTGCTCATCAATTGCAATGATGGGCAGCACACCGCAGCGTGGACCGTTTTCGCAAATGCGTCCAAGGAACCAAAGAGATTTTTCCGATATTTGCTCTGGCACATCAAAGAGCAGTACTACCTTGTAAGGCAACGGGGCATCGGGTTGAACTGCGTTGTATTGTGACCAGTTGGATGCCTTGTCATTGAACCGCTGCTGGATCAACTCCTCGATTTCGTCCGTCAGCTTGCCGAGCGCGGCTTCGATTTCGTCCGAACGAGTAAGAACATGACCTTGCGGCACCAATTGCTCAACCTTCAGCAATGGCAGGAATGGCTCGACCGATTGCCCCTGCTGCAGGGGGTCAATCAGTGTCAACTCTATTTGACCTACTGGCAAAGCCTGCAGCAACCGTAACAAGAGACAATGCACGAGGTGTTTCTGCTCTGCATCGCCTTGAAAAATAAGAGCGCTGGAGAAGGGAAATGAGATGACTTTTGAGGCATGACAAGAGAGCTTCTCAAAAGAGACTTGCTCCGAGCCAAGCACAAGACCTGCTGGAATTTCCGATGCCATCAATGGCTTGTCTACGACAAAATCCACGAAGGCGGGCTGATGTTGTCTAAGCTGCGAACTTGCGTTCGCTATAGCAGTTGCATTTCTTTCCCACTCTTTGGCAAAGCCTGCCTGCCAATTCGACTTCCTTATGCTCCGATTGCGCTCCTGATCTTCGTTTAATGCTTTTTTAGTGGTATCGAATTCGCGGTCGATGCGCGCACAACCTTCTTGATAGTCCGCAATTGCCTTGTGTAGCTTGGAAATTACGCTCTGAAAATCCTTCGCGCTTCCACTCATTGATTCCACCCACTGTCTTTGAACTGCAGCTCGCGCGCATCATTCAAGGTTCGATCAATGGCGAACGATTGCTGCTTGAAAGCAGCATTGAGAATGCGGAGTGAATCGACTTCCTTGAGAATCGGATCAAGTACATCGGCAACAATGGACGCGCCGAACGTATCACGCACTCCCTCGCGAAATTTTCCAGCACACATCGCAGCCATTCCAAAGGCCTCATCAAACATTAGCTTCCTCCTCTTCCATATCACCATCGATTGGAAGTTCGAGAACATAGTCATCAGCTACCGAGACTTTGGGAAACAGGGGTGCGCAAATAGTCCCAGGCAGCAAGTAGCTCGATTCGAACTCAGGGCTCTTGGCCCTGAGTTCGCTTAGAAATGCGCGCCACTCTTGCTCGGACAACTCAATCGATCTGCAATTAACTGTCAGCTCCAAGAGGCGTGTGGTGGACGCATCCACGCCATCCATATCTCCGACATTGACTGCACGCAGGAGGACGTCAACTTCAGCTCGAACTTGCGCGAGAAGGTCATGGTTAATAATTGCGAAACGTATTTTCATGGTTGCTCCTCCTCGTTTTGGCGGATGAAATCAAGACAGGACTGATCTATTTCATTTTTCCTTGGCAACATTCCCACCATCGGCGAGCCAGCTTCGCGCAGGGCATCGCGCAGTTCTTTCTGTTTTTCTTCTGGCAAATCGTGGATGTCTCGTGAGCAAAGAGTGCATTGCGCGTCTGCTTGCTTGTGCCCTTCGGCCTGAAAAATCATGTGATCTTTCTGCGAATAGAGGTATTCCGCCTTGCCGCATTTCACTTCGAATGCCATCGAGCCTCCCACAGGAGCCCCCATGCCCTCACCACGTCCCAGAATGACCGGAACCCGCAAGTCAGTGACTATCAAATCTGTTTTTGTGTAGCGTCCGTTATCGCCCACAAAGGTTCGCCCTTGCGTCTCGATCCGGCCGCCAAGTGGTGCAAGTGCGTGCCGAACTATCTGCTCCCCGAATTCACCGCTCAGGTGTATCCGTGCCTTACGTGCGACGATGTTTCGCTCTGCATCACCCTTGGCGGCTACCCATTGGTTCCGAAATTTATCGACCTGCTTGCGATACGCTGGATCACGGTCGTAAAGATATTCCTGAAGCAATCGTCTCTGCTCTGACGATAGGTTCATGCGGTCTCGCAACATATCCGGAGTCACAGGGCGGCCATCTTTGGCAGGGTCCCATTTCAACCAAGCATGGAATTGCGCAGCGGACGGGTTTGTCGCGAGATAGGCATCCAGTGCTTGTTGCGCGGATATCAAGCGCGCAGTGCCAACTTCAATGGCCTGACCGACAGTTGCCAAGTGCGTATTGCATGCTTGTAGGGTCTGCTCCAGGGTATGTTCCGCCATCGCCTGGGCCTGCTTCGCAAGATCCACGCGCTGCTCCATGGAGATGCGATCTCCTGTCGCCACCTCAAGCTCTGCTCTTGCTTGCTCCAGCATGCTCTGAGCCTGCTCAACAGCAGTTTCTGCTTCGGTGACGGCAGAGTCCTCGCCGGAGCAGTCTGGGCAACGTCCATCGTCATCGTGCGGCTGAGCAAGGCAAGCAGATAGCGAAGACTGGGCGGAAGAAAGCGAGCTCTGACTGCTATCAAGCGCTTGTTCAGCGCCATCAACATTTTGCGTGGCGGCTTGCTCCTGCTCGATGGCGCTTTCCAACATACTTGCGCTGTGCTGTGCTTCTTCACGAGCCTCTGCGCATTTCTGCTCCGCAACAGCAATTTGTTCGCGGCATGCGGCCTCTAGCGCCTCGCGCACTGACTGCAGCTCGCGCACGAGGTCTTCCAAATTCTCCACTTGCCCAATTGAAACTTGTGCCATTGCGACCTCGCTGCCATTAGCTTTGCAAATAATCTCGCAGGCGCGACGCGAGCGCTGCCAGATATGGAACCTGCTCGGACGCGTTGTCGTTGAAGTGCTGCAACTGCTGAACGAGCGCGTTGTAATCCTCCTCAAATCGCGCCCGCTTTTCGTCTTGCCAAGTGTCTCCGAGTGAAGCAAAGGCACCGTTAAGGTTGCCTACAGCATCGTTGAGCGAATCAACAAACTGTTGTAACGAATAGGCGAAGCGCTCTAGCTCTTCTGGGTCGCCAATTGCTTGCGCCATTACCAATACCCTCCATCTTCTGTCGAAGAACTTTGTGTCGCAGAGTTCTGTTTATCCTGACGTGCTTCGATTGTGGCGGGCTGGATGTCAATGGCGCTCGCTTCAGGCACATTGTTTGGCGTCTGTGACTTCGTGCGGATGGTCACCGACATGGTGACAAACTTGAAGAAGTCACGTAGCTGCTTGGCATTCTCTGCGTAGAAGAGGCGATTAGAGGTGCCTTCGATAAATTTCCCAAGTACTGCCTCGTCAGCATCAGCGCCTATCGCCATTGCCAAACGGTCACATTTTGCAGAGCGACCATCGCTAATGAATGCGTTCAGAGGCTTTTCCCACGCATCATTCGGCCCGCCATCAGAAACCAATACGACCGTCGGACGATACGCACGCGAAGGGACGACATCTTTGTCCTCGATCATCGCTTTGGCCATTTGCAATGCCGTGCCAAGCGGGGTCATGCCGCCAGCTGAAAGATCCTGCCAATGAATATCGCTGGCGCTGGCAAGCGGCTGATGCAGCACTACCTGAGAGCCGAAAGTGATGATCGCCACATGGATTTCAGTTTCACCGTTCTCGGTGTCGCTGAACGTATCCAACATATCGCGAACGGCATCATTCACATTGCGGATCTTCTCTCCGCTCATGCTGCCGCTGACATCGAGAAGAAGCACGACGGGTAGAGGCTTCGCTTTCGGTGCCGTGAATTTCGACGGATCGAATGGGATATTGCTCATATAAAAAACTCCTTTATCCAAAATTACGGGTTCGCACGTAGTCATGACGAAAACTTGTCTCGCCGTAACGACGGCAGGACCTACCCCTTTGCCGCCTCGGTCAAAAGATCGTCAACCGAGCGCGCCACCACATACCGGGCTGGGTTCTCACCAACCCCCAGCGCAGTGAAATGCGCCTTGCCGCATTCGATCTTGGCGCTTTCCTTGTCGCGCAGGTCGTCGGTGAACAGGCTGCTTTTGGTTTCCACCACAAAGTACAGGTGCTGGGTGCCGTCTTCTTCCACCAACACGGCCCAGTCGGGGTTGTAGGTACCCAGCGGCGTGGGCACTTTGAACCAGCCTGGCAGCTTGGCGTAGAGCTTGATGGCTTCGTTTTTCTCCAGCCCATCGGCGAAGTCCCGCTCAGTGCTCGAGTCGTACACCACGTGCTCGTAGATCGACTTGCGGGTATCTTGCAGCATGTTCTTGAGATAGCCGGTGAGTTCTTCCTTCTCGAACAGCTCCTGCGCATAGACATGCTGGTCGCCCAATTTCTGGTACTTGATGCCATCGACCAGAGCCAGGCGCTTGCAGCGGTTGATGGTTTCGGCGGTCAATTCGATGAACTGTTGCGGGTTGCGCTTGAAATCATGAAGGCGGCCGCTTCCCGTCAGGATGCTGACGATGGTGCGACGGGTGAGCTGGGTGCGGTCCTGCAGGTCGGTCAGCAAATCCGGCAGCTCGATGTCCGCCTCGTCCAGCACCACGGTCGCCGCGCCCGCTTTCTCTGTCGCGGCGACACCCGCCTTGCCGATAGAGATGTCGGCCTTGCGCCATTGCAGCCGTGCCTTGGCGATCACCGGGGCTTTCTGCAACGCAGCGATGCAATCCGTCACCAGCTTGGCGTTGTCGAACTGCACGCGGTAAGTGGTGCGGTGCTTGATGCGATCCCATAGCGCCTTGAACTCGTCGCTCAGATAAATGGCTTTGCCATCGTTACCCTTGCGCAGCGGAACCTGTCTGCGCTCGTCGGCATTCTTGATGTCCAGACGGCCTGATACCTTGCGCAGCACTTCGGCAATCTGGCCTTTCTGTGCCTCAAACTCGGCAGGCAGTGCCAAGGTGCCGTTCTTCAGCGCCTTTTTCAGTGAATCTTGCACCTTGCCCTTGGCATCGATATGACCGGCGGCCTTCAGGTGTTCCCACAACGCTTTCGATTGCTCAATACCCAGCGGCGCGGCATGCCCGTCAGCGTCGGTCACGGCAATGGCGGCAAACTGGTGTTGCTCCACGATGCCGAAGCGGATGCCGGTGTCTTTCTCGATTTCCTTTTGCAGGTTCTCGGCAAACTGTTCGTAGTTTTCCGTGGCCACCACAGTCAGGGTGTTGACCTCGAAGCCGCGTACCCGCTCACCATCCTGATTGACGCACAGACGCAGGCCACGGCCAATGGTCTGGCGGCGCTCGCGCTCGGTCTGAATGTCACGCAAGGTGCAAATCTGGAACACGTTGGGGTTGTCCCAGCCTTCCTTGAGCGCGGAGTGGGAGAAGATGAACTTCAGCGGCGTGCCGAAGGACAGCAGCTTTTCCTTCTCCTTCATGATCAGGTTGTAGGCGCGCTCGGCATTCTCCCGGTTGCCCGCATTGTTCTCCGCGGTGTCAGTCCAACCGCCTTTCTTGTCGATGGAGAAGTAGCCGTTGTGCACGTCCTCGGCGGCAAACGCCAGGTCGATCTCGGCGAACAAGCTCTGATAGGCCGGCAGCTTGGCGGCGCGACGATACTCTTCCTCGAATATCTGCGCATACACGCCCTTGACCGGCTGCCCGTCTGCGTCGTATTGGCGGTATTTGTCCACCGCGTCGATGAAGAACAGGCTGAGCACCTTGATCCCCAGCGGGCGCAGGTGCTTCTCCTTGTCCAGGTGTTCCTTGATCGTGCGGCGGATCATCTCGCGCTGCACGGCCAGCGCATCCACATCACCGTGGGCTTGGCCCGGCTGCAAAAACACTTCGCCGCCGGGGTAGCGCAGCTCCATGAACTCTTCACCTTTGGCCGTGTTGATCTCGCCCACCCGAAAATCGGCGTAGATCGCGCGGCCATCGGCGCTCTGCTGGAGGTCGTCGCCATCGCTGACCGTCACCTCCACCCGCTGCACGCCGGTGGCGGTCTGTTTATCCAGCTCGACCTTGGCGCTGATGCGGCCGCGCTTGTTTTCCACTTTCACTAGGCGCACGAAAGGCTTGTTGTGCGCATCCTCAACCGTGGCCGAGGCCACCTCAATCTGCTTGACCAGTTTGCGCTCATACGCATCCACGGCATCCAGGCGGAACACCATGTGGTGCTTGTCCACGTGGGTGGCGGAATAGCGCAGTGTGCACAGCGGGTTCATCGCATCCAGCGCTTCCTTGCCACGGCCTTCCAGGCCGCCGTCCACGCTTTGCGGTTCATCCACGATGATGATCGGCCGGGTGGCCTTGATCAGGTCAATGGGCTTCTCGCCACCGGTCTTCTCGCTCTCCTTGTAGAGGTTGTTCACATCCTTCTTGTTGATGGCGCCCACCGTCACCACCATGATCTGGATGTTGGAACTGGTGGCAAAGTTGCGCACCGGCCCCGGCTTGGCCGAGTCGTACAGGAAGAAATCGAAGGGCACGCCCGCGTAGAGCCCCTTGAAGTGCTCCTCGGTGATTTGCAGGGTTTTGTAAACGCCTTCCTTGATCGCCACTGACGGCACCACGATCACGAACTTGCTGAAGCCGTAGCGCTTGTTCAGCTCGAAAATCGTGCGCAGGTACACATAGGTCTTGCCGGTGCCGGTTTCCATCTCCACCGTGAAATCGCCCGAGGTCAGCGCGCCGGAGGGCGGCAGGCCACCGCGCAACTGGATGTCTGACAGGTTCTTGAGCAGTTCATCGTCCAGCAGGGTCAAGCGGTTGCCCATGCCAAGGTCAGACTGCGCCACATCCAGCGACATCTGCGCCTCGTCGGGCAGCCTCATGGTCACCGTGAATTCGGTGCGGCACTGCTCCTGGCCGCGGAACAGGTCGCAGACCGCCTCGATGGCCTGAAGCTGGTAGTCGAGATCGGGTTCAAAATGCAGCTTCATGGGCCATCCTGGTCGTTGTGGAGTCCGCAAACGACACAAACACGTTTGCGGAGCGCAAAAATACAATCAGACTCCACAAGCATCTTTGTGGAGTCCAGCCGCTACACAAGCCCGTCATAGAACCTCCCGGCCTTCGGCAAGGTTGATCAAGCGGGGAAAGCACAGGGTGGCGGCACGGCGACCACTGCCGGGCTGCAGCTCGCGCAAAATGCCGGCATCGCGCAACTGCCGCAGCAACGCGGGGGCGGTCTTGTCGTGAATGCCATAGTCCGCCGCCAGCTGCTGCGCCAGATCCGAGGTGCGGAAAATGGGCTTGCTGAAAATGGCGTCCAGCAAGTGCACCGAGTATTGGGAACGGGTGGTTTCCTGAATGGCCGTCTTCATCTCGTCGTAGAGCGTCTTGATGGCTTCCACCCGGCGAATGTTCTGGCTGGCCTGTTCAATGATGGCGCGCAGGAAAAAGACAATCCAGCCATCCCAATCGCACTCGGCGGAGATCGCCTTGAGCCGTTGGTAATACTCGTCCCGATGATTTTCCAGATACTCGGACAGGTAGAACATCGGCTGCGACAGCGCCCGCTTCTGGTAGAGAAACAGCGGGATCAGGATGCGGCCAATACGGCCATTACCGTCCTTGAACGGGTGCAGCAACTCGAACTGCGCATGAACCACCGCCACCTGCAGCAAAAAGTCCACGTCATCGCCATCCAGATACAGCTCCCATGCCTGCAGATAGTCAGGCAGCTGTAACGGGTTGGGCGGCACGAACGTTGCCTGCTCCATGCTGCAGCCCTGGCGACCGATCCAGTTCTGATCAAGGCGAAATTCGCCGGGCGTCTTGTCCTGGCCGCGCACGCTGTTCATCAGAATGCGGTGCAGCTCGCGCACAAAACCAAGGCGGATCGGGTACACCTCCAGATACTCCCGCGCCTTGAACAAGGCGTGGCGGTAATTGGAAATCTCCTGGATGTCCTTGTACTTCTCGCCCTCCTTGAGCAAGCCCGCCTCCTGCTCCAGCACCTCGTCCACCGTCGCCTGTGTGCCTTCGATTTTGGACGACAGCACCGCTTCCTGCGTGGTCAGCGGCGAGAGCATCACCGCCGGATTGGGGATGCCCGCCAACAAGCCGTCATAGCGGGCCAGTGCGGCATTGGCCTGGCCCACCAAGGGCAGCAACAGGCGGTAATTCAGTTCGCTCAGGGGTAGTGCATCGGGCACATAGGGCTGCATGGCGGGCCTCACAGACTGCGCACGGTGGCGATGCCGTGCTGCTGCAGAATCGCCGCCATATTGGTCTTGGCCACATCGTCGGCAAAGGCGCTGTCGCGGAACACGCAGGTGGTATCGCCGGCAGGGGCCAGTTGCTTGTGCCAGGCGATGATGCCCTGGGCCAGTGACTCCACCTGCTCACGGGTGATCTTTTCGGCCAGGCAGGCCAGCAGCACGCCGCCGCCCACGGCATGCACATCATGCCCTTCGATGCTGCGCTTTTCGATGGGGACACACAGGTCGAGGCCGAGCTTAAGCAGCAGCTCGTACAGCACATCGGCCTCGCTGCGGCCTTCGAGCAAGTGATCCTGATGGTCGAATAATGTGGCTTCCAGATCGTCTGGTTTGGGATTCCAGGCGCGGATATTGGAGGTGTCGAGTTTGAATACACGGAAACCGGTATCGCCTTGCCAGTCGGGGTTATCCGCCTTGACCTTGGCACCGGCGCGGCGCAAACGCTCCTTGGTTAGCTCTGAAATATTATGTGGTCTTTCGTTATTTTCGCAGAATTCCATGGCAACTCGCTGCTCTACGTTTTCAGTAAGCAGCGGTTCTGGCAACTGGACAACGATGTATTTTCTCGAGGCTTTATCTTCTGCATTTTGAAGCAGAACTGCATGCCCTGTTGTACCTGAGCCAGCAAAAAAATCCATAACCACATCTCCTGGACGTGTTGAAATTTGGATCAGTCGGCGAATAAGCTTGGTTGGTTTTGGATATTCGAAAACACCTTGTCCACCAAAAAGACCATCTATCTCTCTTTTTGCCATTGCCGTATCACCTGCAAACTCACGAGAAAAAATGGTGATTGGGACTAGACCATCCTGAACCTCTGAAAGATAACGTTTGATCATTGGGTAAGAATCACTATCCCCCCATAACACCTCTCCTGCTTTTACCTTTTCATTCCATGTCGATTCGCTAAATGCCCAATAGCGGCCAATAGGCCTTGATAGCAAGACACCATTTGGCTTGGTAATTTTATAATCGGCGCTGTATGGATTGTGTGCCGTGACGGGATCCGGCTTCCAAGGGCCTTTAGGGTCGTTGTCAGGGTTTTTATATGCTGACGGTCCTTCTCGAGGAAGCAATGAGCGGTCCCATGCAGCAATGTCCCGCGCATAGACAATTACATAGTCATGACTAACAGAGAATGTTTGTGCAGAGTTTTTCCGAGTGTGAACCTTTTCCCATGAGATCACAGCAATAAAGTTCTCTTCTCCAAAAATTTCGTCTGCAAGAAGTCGGAAATTTGGAAGTTCTACATCACTTAGACTGACGCACAAGGTGCCATTCAACTTCAGAAGATTTTTTGCCACCTTAATCCGCGAGTACATCATATTCAGCCAGTCCGTATGAAACCGCCCGCTGGCCTCGGTATTGCTGCTGATCTTCTGCCCGCCTTCAATTTGGCCGGTCAATTCCAGATAATTCTTGATGTTGTCCTGAAAATTGTCCGGGTACACAAAATCCTTACCGGTGTTGTACGGCGGGTCGATATAGATCAGCTTGACCTTGCCGGCATAGCTCTTTTGCAGCAGCTTGAGCACCTCAAGGTTGTCGCCCTCAATCATCAGGTTCTGGGTGGTCTCCCAATCCACACTGTCTTCCGGGCAGGGGCGCAGGGTGCCGGTGCTGGGCGTGAGCGCCAGTTGCCGCGCGCGGCGCTTGCCGTGCCAGTTGAGGCCGTACTTCTCGTCGGCATCGGTGACGCTGGCATCGCCCACCAGCGCCTTGAGCACGTCCACATTCACGGCCACGCCGTCTTTACCTTCCGTGAGCAGTTCCGGGAACAGTGTCTTGAGCTGTTCGATATTGCCCGCCACCAAATCGGCGGATTGGGCTTCGAGGCTGGCTGCCGTGAGTTTTTCCATGGTCTTCCCCGTCATTCGTTTAATCTTCAAAGCTGTTGTTGTGCTGCGGCCAGTTCGGCCTGGATGCGCTTGAGCGTCAGGTTCAGTTCCACCTGGCGCGCCAGTTGTTTTTCCTTGGCGGTTTGGGTGCGCAGGCGGCTTATTTCACCTTCCAGCCGCTGGCAATCGGCCAATGCCTGCCGGCGTGCCGCAGCCTGTTCCGGCGTTGCGGCGGCTTGATAGCTTCCTGTACGTCGCGCTGCGTGCAGGGCCTGCACGCATTCGATCCAGCCTTGATAAAGGGCATGAAGCGAGGCCTGGGGCTGACGCGCAATTGCGAGGGATTGCACGAAGGCATGTTCGGCTTCGGGACGTGCCTTCGTATCAGCCTCGGTTGTGCCACTGGCCGTGCGGGATAAAGAGGCCGACACCAGATCGCCGACGAGCACGATTTTTTCTGCCTCGTTCTGCGCCCAGCGTTTATGCGCCAGCGAGAGGGTCAGCGTGGGCCCGTCAGCTCGTCTTTCATCCAGCAGTAACAGCACCGGGTAAGGCACGGCCCGATGCACCAATTCGACCAGGCGTGAAAGACTGGTGGGCTTGATGGCACCGCGCAAGGTGACCGCCAGCACCGCGATTTCCAGGTACTCGCGCTGCGGATCGCGGTACTCGGGCACGCCGATGGTGTTGGGCTTGAGGGCGGCCAGCCACTGGATGTCTTCAATGGCATCGGTGATCAAGCGCTTGTCGGACGCCGTGGGCGCACCGTTCTCCAGCAACAGCTTCTTGGGCACGCGCTGATCCACCCGCGCGCTATCCGGGAGACACAAGGCACTGACGACATCCGACCTGCTCATGACGACAGTGCCGCTCCAAATGCTTTGACCGTTTCTTCGCTGTCGCGCCCGGCAATGGCTTTGCCCATGGCCTGCTCGATCAGCTTCAACAGTGCGGTGGCGCGTTGGCGGACAAACGCATCAAAGTCATCCGAGCGCAGCGCAGGCACCGGAATCACGTGAGAGAGCAGAAACTCGTCCAGGCTATCGGGGGCCACCTGCTTGGCTTTCTGGATGCGGGCGAGGTACACGCTGGGCGCATCGCCGCTGATGAAACGATTGGTGCCAGCAGCCAGAGGGGCCTTGTTGACCACACTGTTCCATTTCTCCTTGGGCAACTTCTGCTTTTCGCACCAGGCACGGGGGAACACATGGTGGATGTCGATGGCGTTGTTGAAGTAGGTGTTGAGGTCAATCGGCGTACCGCTGACGAAATCCCGGCCGCCATGTTTCATGAGCAAGGCGGCCAGCCCCTTGTAGGCGGCTGCGAGGCGGCTTTGCAGGGACAGCAGGCGCGTCGGCGCGAAGTTGGCGTCGCGCACCGTGCGCGGTTCGCTGCCGCTTTCGACCCAGGCGACCACATCCTGGATGTCCATGCCAAAACGGGTTTCGTTGGCGCCACCGTACAGTTCACCCAGAACACCGCTCCAGTACCAGCGCAGCAGCTTTTGTTTGACGCCATGTTGCGTGGTGCGGTCTGCCAAATGAGCGCAGATGGCCGACAACGGAATGAGTTGCGTGGCATAAGGCAGGCTTCGGTCGTCGAAGATTTTTTCCTCCGCCAGTAACTCGGCAGCCCGCTTGAAGCCTTTCTCCAAATCAGATTCCAGCGCCTTGAAGTCCGCCAGCGGCAGCTTCAGCACGTCGGCACGCTTGCAACTGACGGATGTGCCCTGCGTTTTGTGTCGACGGTAGCTGGCCAACAGGGTCACTGCGGTGAGAAAGCTGGTGCCGTCCACCGCCGTGAGCACATCGTGCTTGGCGGTCAGTCGCTCCTGCCGAGCTTCCCAGTCATCGCGCAGGTTGAATTCATCGGCCGCGAAGGTTGCTGTCATCAGCTCGAAGACGGTGAGCGTCACGCCACCGGTATTGACCTTCTCGAAGACTTGACACACGGCTTCGCGCGGCGTGTCCTGGGTCAGTTCGATGGCGGGCACCTTGAACTGCTGGAAGCGCAGCCAGATTTCGTTACGAAACCGCTGCATGAACTGCATGGCTTGCGCTGCGAACTGATGGTGCGCGCTGAAACCGCTTTCCCAGGCCATGAAACCTTGGATGTCGAACAACAATGCCACGGGGAAGAGCCGCTGGCTGTACTGCAAATCAGGTGTACTGACATCCAGATCGACCTTTCGGCCGAAATCCGACGTGACTTGCAGCGTCTCCGGCACTGAAAGCACAGCATCTTCACGGTCGGCCGATTCATCCAGACATTGGGTCATGTCAAGGAAATACAGGCGGCGAATATTCGCGCCTTTCTCCGTGCGTGTCGGCACTGGCTGGCCGCTGCGCAGCGCCAGGTACATGGAGGTCAAGCGTTGCTGACCATCAAGTACGAGGGTTTTTGGAGCAGGCGCCGGCTGCAGGTTGACGCCGGCAAACAGGCGCGGTTTGAACGGCACACCGCCTGCTTCCAGAAACATGACCGCGCCAATCGGGTAGGAGAGCGAGAGGCTTGCGATCAACGACCGAATATGGTTGTCATCCCACACCCAACCGCGTTGGAAGTCAGGAAGCTGGATTTGCCCCGATGCAATGCCATCGAGGACATCTTTCAATGCGGGTTCGGCGGTGCGAAAGCTCATGCGGGTCCTTGTTATCAAATACTCTGCTCATCGGGCAGCACGACAAGAAATGCCACCACCTCAAAGTCGCCGCTGCCGGCGAACTCGCCTTTCATGGCGTGTGTGCCGCCGGGCGTGAACAGGCTGGCCACGGCCCGCTCCTCGTGCTTGCCGGCGACGGACGCCACCGCCGCAGCGAGCAGCTTCTGGGCGTGGCGCATGTCTTCGCCGCCTTTGCTTGCCTTGTCGAAGCGCGCACAGGCACTGTCATCGGGCCGTTCGCGCCCCAGCGCCAGGCGCTTGAGGCGATCCAGGATGCGCTTGGCCTGCGGGTACGGCAGCAACACGGTGCCGTCATCGCCGACATGCACCAGGTAGTGCGGCGCCAGCGGGTAGTCGGACGATGCGGCGGCTTTTACCGTCGGGCCGCAGGCTTGCAGGCAGAAGATGACGCCTGGGGAAATGTCGGCATCCAGCGTGGTGGTGACCGCATAAACGCCCAGCGGCTGGGTGTCGAGCTTGCCGGGGTGGCTTTTGAGGTACTGCGCCAGGTCGATGCGAAAGTCAGTCAGGGTGAGGTCGGTGATCGCCACGCCGGTTGACAGGTCTTCCATGTCGATCACCGTGTCCTGCAACTTGAGCAGTTGCTTGCGCCGGTACTCCAGGTCGTTCATGGCGTTGCCGGACTGTTGCTCGATCAGGTTCTCTTCGCCGGTGGCCGAGACATCGAGCAGCACCATGCGGCCGCTGACGCGCTGTTCCAGGTTGATGTATTCCTCCAGCTCCATGTTGGGCCAGAAGTTCACCAACTGGATGCGCTGGTTGGGCGAGCCGATGCGATCGATACGCCCGAAGCGTTGGATGATGCGCACCGGGTTCCAGTGAATGTCGTAGTTGATCAGCCAGTCGCAGTCTTGCAGATTCTGCCCTTCGGAGATGCAATCGGTGGCGATCAGCAAGTCGATCTCGCCTTCACCCGCCATGTCTTGCGGGCGCTCCTTGGCGCGCGGCGCGAAGGCCGAAAGCACATTGCCCATGCTTTTGCGCAGGCCCGGCAACGTGACCTGGATGCCGGCGCTGCCGGTGACGACCGCCGCATGCATGCCCAGCGTATCCCTGGCCCAGGGGGCGAGCTGGGCGTAGAGGTAGTGCGCCGTGTCCGAGAAGGCGGTGAACACGATGATCTTGCGGTTGGCTTTGCCATCGTGGCTGTTGATGGGCTGGGCGCATTTGCGGGCAATCATGTCGCGCAAGGCTGCCAGCTTGGCATCGCGAGCGGCATCCACTTGGCGCGCTGCCGCCAGCAGGGTCGCCAGGCGGTTGCGGTCTTCCAGCAGGTCCTGCTTCCAGCGAATCAGATCCACATCGCCCAGCAGCACCTTGACCTTGCGCCCGACCAACAAGGTCTCGAATGCCGGGTCGTCGATATCGACGTCGGCAATGTCGATTTCCTCCAGCGCTTCGGCATGGGATTCGATGCGTGTCAGGGTGTTCTCTACATCCTTGAGTTGGCGCTGTACGGTCAGGGTGAAGGACGAAACACAGCTTTCCATGCGTTTGAGCACGTTCACACGCAGCAGGTGGATCAGGCTTTCTTCGCGATCCGCCTGACGGAAGAAACTTTCGCCGCCACGCACCTGGGTGCTGTACTTGGCATCGTAGGCGGCCTGCTTGTGGGGCAGCACATAGCGCAGCGGCGCGTAGCTGGCGAGCGTGAGTCGGCGGATTTCCTGGTTGATGTCGCGGATGGCACGGAATTCGCCCGCAAGGTCCACGTCGGCCTTGATGTTGATGGGCGGCAGTCGGTCGGGGAAGCGACCGGTCTCGCTGGTGCCGTAGTACTTCTCCACATGCCGCCTGGAGCGGGCAATGGTGAGATGGTCCAACAGGGTGAAGTAGTCAAACCCCAGCATTTCAACCAACCGGGTGGGGGTCTTTTCAGCTTCGTCCAACGCCAGCCAGCGATTGAATTGCGCCTGCGCCTTGCGGGTCGTGGCCTCGATACTGGCGATGCCGTGCTCCATCAGGGCAGTGTCATCCCCCTCGGTGACAAAGGCGATCTGGTTGCGCAGGTCAGCCAGGCGATTGTTGACCGGCGTGGCCGAAAGCATGAGCACGCGGGTCTTGACGCCTTCGCGGATGATGCGTCGCATCAGGCGGTCGTAGCGCGATTCCTTGCCCTTGTGCGTGGCCTTGTTGCGGAAGTTGTGTGACTCGTCGATCACCACCAGGTCGTAGTTGCCCCAGTTCACATGAGACAGGTCGATGTCACCAGACACCCCGCCATCGCGCGACAGGTCGGTGTGGTTGAGCACGTCATAATTGAACCGGTCAGCCGCAAGGACGTTGCGCTTGTCGTTGGCCTTGTAGAGCGTCCAGTTGTCGCGCAGGCGCTTGGGCGCCAACACCAGCACGCGGTCGTTGCGCAGTTCGTGATACTTGATGATGGCCAGGGCTTCGAAGGTTTTGCCCAGACCCACGCTGTCGGCGATGATGCAGCCGCCAAAGCGGTTCAGCTTGTCGATGGCACCCACCACACCGTCGCGCTGGAACTTGAAGAGCTTTTTCCACACCACGGTATTGCGGATGCCGGTGGCGGACTTGACGATGCGCTCCTCGTCCATCTCGTCACCGTTGTCCTGAAACAGGCGGTGCAGCATCAAGGTGTAGATGGTGAAGGGGTCACGGTGCTCGCCCAGGGCCTGCAGTGCTTCAAGAACGGATTCGCTCTCGTTGCTGTAGTCCTTGGAGTCGGTGGCAGCAGCACCCTGCAGGCCTGACCACTGCTGATCGAACCATTGGGCGAGTTGCGCGGCTTCATCGGCCGTTTCTGATGTCTGGATCAGGTTCAGCGGGTTGCCCGGCGTCAGGCCAAGGCCAGACGTACTGAAGGCGAACGAGCCCAGGACCACTTGTGCAGGGGCCCCGTCCGGACCGCGCATAACGGCAGCTCCCTGTGGCACCCCTTTTGATGCCCGCCGAAGCGCCACTTTCTCTGTGATCCATTTCGCGCATTGATTGGCCAACCAGCGTGCCTGCAGACGATTGCGTGCAGCGCGGTCGCTCTCCGTACCCAAGAGTTCAAGTGCCTCGTTGTCAGGAGGCACGATCAATTGAACTCGATCCAGAGCAGACAACGCCTCCCGGATTTCTGCAAAGGCGTAGAGAGAGAACGAAGGCGTTACACAGTCGAGTCGGTTGCCGTGCTTGAGGTGGGGCTGCATCAAGTCGATGACGCGCTGTGTTCCGGTGTTTTGGATCAGCTTCATGGTCGTTTCCGTTCAGTCAGCAATCGACGTTTCTGCACTCGGCGATGCATACCCCGGCGCCAGCACTGCATTGCGCACGCCGTAGATGGCGAGGTGGTCCTTCAACCAAAGCCGGTACTCAGGGCCGCGCAGGCTATGGTCGGGGGAGCAGTCCACACTCCATTTGCGCAGGATGTAGCCAGCGGTGGCGGCGCGCAGCTTCATGTGCAGCACGCCGCCTCGCATGCCGTAGTCCATTTCAGTGATTTCTGGCCGGGGCTGATCCGGGTGAGGAACCAGCTCCAGCTCGACGATCCGTGTCCATTGAATGTCCTGATCGCTCATCTCGTGGGGCGCCACGGGCTGCCCCTTGCGCACCACAGGACGCTTGATCCGGGTAATGACGAAATCCCGGAATTCCTGCGATTTGCGGTCGAAGGCACGGACGTGCCAGCGCAGGCCGTTGTCAATCAACGCGAACGGGACGATCTCCCGCACGGTGCGGCCACTGGAGATGGAGTGGTACTCGATCCCCATCGGGCATTCATAGTGGATGGCACGGGTCACGCTCGCCAGGATGTCCAGGTCAGGGTGGGTGAGCCGGGACGGGCTCTCGCTGGCCACCCAGGCCTTGATGTGCATCGGCTCACCGTCGCCAAACCCCTGTGTCAGCCACGACAACACTCGCTCGGGCGGGAAATCGAAGATCGGCTGGAAGCTCGGACCGAGGACGTAGAACTTGCCTTTGCCGTCGTAGTCGATGTTGCCGGGGGCGAGTTCCTTGTACAGCGCCAGGTCCCTGGACGCAGCAGCGGACTGGATAGCAAAGCGCGCAACCAGGTCCTGGCGGCGCATCTCCCCAATGAAGCGCAGGCGCAACTCCACGAACGCGAGCCGGTCACGCTGTGGCTGGGTTAGATCGGTAAGCTGTTGCTGGGACATCCTGGGTAGCTCGTTCGGGTTGACGAATGCTTATGCAGACTTCTGCCGGAAGTATATGGCCCGTGTAAAAAGACGTCTATAAATCAAATTCAGCTTGTTAGTATGCCGCATTATGATAACCATTTTTTGAGGCGCAAATGAGCGATTTGACGTGGACGAGTAGGCGATCAGCCCAGCGGAGCGCACCAGAAGCGGCGTGCAATAGCATGCATCCAGTAGGCCATTGCGGACGAAAACTGGCGCGAATAGATCCTTGAAAGGAAACAGGAGTACGGCCTATGGAACTGCGACACCTTCGCTGCTTTGTGGCTCTCGCAGAGGAGCTGCACTTCACACGGGCCGCCGAGCGCCTGCATATCGAACAGCCACCCCTGTCCCGTGCCATCAAAGAGCTTGAGGACGATCTGAGCGTGCTGCTCTTCGAACGCAACCGTCGAGGTACGGTACTGACCGAAGCGGGAGCAACGTTCCTGCAAGACGTGCGCAGGGTGTTCACCGTCCTCAAGCAGGCTCAGGAGAACGTCCAGGCGGTTGCCGCAGGCCTGAGTGGAAACCTTCGCATTGCCGTGTCCGACGGCGCCATCGATCCACGGCTGTCGGCTCTCCTGGCCCGTTGCCGCGAGGAAGAGCCGGAGATCGAGATTCGCCTGTCCGAAGTGCCGCTGGCCGAGCAGTTGCGTGGGTTGCGCTCGGGCGACTTCTCGATCGGGTTTGCGCACACGGCGGAGGTCGGCGATGACATCCTGACCGAGCCACTCTGGCACGACTCGCTGGTGGTTGCGGTGCCCGCCCGGCACCCCTTGCTTTCACATAAGACTGTTCCGCTGCACAAGCTCGCGAGCTACCCACTGGTCTTATGCGATCCACAGGTATACGAAGGCTACTACCGTGAACTGGCGCGGCTCCTGCGGCCGCTGGAGCGTCAGCCTGACGTCGCCGAGCATGTGTCTTCGCTGGACATGATGCTCACCCTGGTCGGTGCGGGCTACGGAGTCGGCTTCATCAGGGCAACCAGGGTCGCGGCGAGCCAGCGCCCCGATGTGGTGATCCGCCCCCTGGCCATGGATTCCGCAGTCATCACGACCTACTTGCTTCGGCCCGTCAGCGTGGATATGCCGGTGTCGGCGGAGCGGTTCATTGCGCGCCTGCGCGCGCACTCGGGCGATTGATCGGGCGGCAAGGGCTGCTACTGAAGTTCGCGGCTGTTTATGGCGAGCCTTGCGGTTCACTGCCAGAGTTGAGGTTCTTTTCAGTCGCCGCCATCAACTCACTGGCGCTGATCCCGAGCGCGGCAGCAATTTTCAGTATCAGGGGAAGCGTCGGCACATGCTCCCCGCGCTCGATCTTGCCCATGTGTGAACGCGATATTCCAGCCTGAAATGCAAAGTCGTCTTGAGCGACGCTTTGCGCGACGCGAGCGGCACGCACGGCCCGCCCGAAAGCTAATGCTGGTTCGGATTCATAGGTGGGTGTGCCAGGTGGACGACCTGGCTGAATAGTAAGCTTCTGCATCGACAGAAGCGTCAAACAATCATCTTAAATTAACCACGTTAAACATATAGACGTTAAAGTTCTCTCTTTACTATGATGCTGGTTTGCCCTTGACTTACTTCGTCGCTTCTGTGGGTTCTCCATGGACAACATCACCAGCCAGCCAGCCCACCTCAGGCTTGCGATAGCCACCGGCGTATCGTCATCTCAGCTTTCGGCGCTGCTCGCACTGCAACGTGCGCAAGAGCCAGAGGTCCGCATCGCGTTCTTCGAGGTTGCAGGTGACGAGTTGCTTGATGGACTCCGTGAAGGCCGCTACGACGTAGGGGTGTCGCTTCAAGGATCGAGCGATCCGGCCATCCAAACCCAACCCTTGTGGAATGAGCACATGGCCGTTGCGATGCCGCTGCGGTTTCCATTGCTGGATCAGGCATCGCTCACCATCGCCGATCTACAGGACTACCCGATTTTTCGCTGGAGGGCTGAGACGTGTTCTTCGCTGGATCATCGGCTGCTCTCGCGCCCGCCTGCCGACCCGCAAAAACCTCAGTACGTGACGTCGTTCGAGATGATGGCGCTATGGGTTTCTGCCGGCTACGGTGTCGGGCTATCCGCGCAATCGCGCATCAAGCACGCCCATGGATGGGGAGTTAGCATGCGCCCCCTGGACGACGGCCCCTACGAGATCGTGACGCACCTGCATAGGCCCCAGGGGCAAGCGAACTCGGTTTCCGAGCGACTCGAGCGAAGGGCGCTGCAGATCGCAAAATCGGTCGCTTCCTGATCGCCGTGGCTGTCGGTAGCCGCCAGCGGAAGGCGTTGGAAGCTCGCCTTTCGTCAAGAGGGTTGAGGTGGTATACTGATAGGCAATTTCTGGTCTGGGTAACCAGAAAAATCCTTTATTAATCAAAGGGTTGGCTGTCATAAGTGATTCCCTTCACCCGCTCCAGTTCTGCCTGGTTCCTAACCATC
>Ga0265293_10001238_pt1 | contig 56544 bp, 60 predicted proteins | sample Munlanlewell138R_FD_192505 | JGI IMG/M metagenome (GOLD analysis project Ga0265293, IMG submission 192505) | Leachate microbial communities from a municipal landfill in Southern Ontario, Canada - Leachate well 138R | ecosystem: Engineered > Solid waste > Landfill > Unclassified | place: Canada... | reverse complement strand
GAGTGGCTATCGCCGTTGAAGTTGCGCCCTGTCCGTACGCCCCACCAACCGCTGCCGCAGCGTCGCCGCCCACCCGCTACGCTCCAGCAGATCGCCCCAGTACGCCACCGCCAGGACGCCACTACGGAGACGGGGTACCGGGCTTCGGCGGGCCATTTCGCAAATCGCCGCTGTACCAGGGGAGTGGCTATCGCCGTTGAAGTTGCGCCCTGTCCGTACGCCCCACCAACCGCTGCCGCAGCGTCGCCGCCCACCCGCCACGCTCCAGCAAAACACCCCAATACGCCGCCCGGGGCGCTTCACCGCGACCGCATCCCACACCAACCGCCACGCCCCAACACGCCGCCGGTGGCCGCCCCGCCGCGCCAGAGGCGACCCGCTTGTGGCACCTTGTCGCAGTACGCCGCTGTGCCCCACGCGCCACCCTCACCGCAAAAGCCAAGCCCCGTCCGCACGCTCCACCGGCCGCTGCCGCAGCGTCGCCTCCCCCCAACCCCCACCGGGCGCAACGCCCCAGTACGCCGCCGTCAGGATGCGACTACGAAGACGGGGTACCGGCCTTCAGCGAGGCATTTCCGCATATCGGCACGGCAACCGGGGAGGCCCTATCGTCGTTGAAGTTATGCCTTGCCAGCACGCTCCGCCGCCCGCCGGTCGCCACGCTCCACCCCTAACCGTCACACCCCGCCGTACGCCGCCAGGGCGCAGCCGCAGGGGCGAGCCAGGAAGCTGTAGGAAAGACATAGGTCGCATCGCCGCGACGCCTGACGCGCCCCTCCCGCCGTTAAAGCCCCCTTTCGTCCGTACGCTCCACCGGCCGCCGCCGCAGCGCCACAGCAGACCGCCACGCGCCGTCCGCTCGCCACAACACGCCGCCGTCAGGGCGCCACTACGAAGACGGGGTAATGGCCGGCTGCCCGGACTTGCCGCATACCGGCGCTGCACCGGGGAGGCGCTATCCCCTCCGAAGGAGCTTAGATCCCGAACCTTCCAACCCACGATGGGGCGGAACAAGGGGGCTTGAGGCGGAAGCTTGCAGGGCGGTTCGATGCGGCGGCTGGGTGTGACCGGGGGGCAGTATGCGGGTGTTTGCGGGGGTGATTCGGGGCGGCGCAGCCCCGCAGTGGAGGTGGTGGGATGTTCAGTGGGGGAGGGGTGTCAGTCTGCCTTCCCGTTCCCCCTGCGGTCGAAGACGCTCCGCCCTCCTAGACGGGGTACTGACCGGCAGACAGGAATTGCCGATATAGGGACGCTAACCGGGGAGTAGCTCCCATCGCTGTGCTCCCTAAGATCCCGGACTCCCCGACCTCAGTGAGTTAGCCAGACCTGTTCGGCTGCTACACTGTTTGGTGTTTTTACTTGACCAGTGCGTATGGCGTTTGCTACACTGGTGCAATAGGTCGATTACACCCTTCCGGTACGCGAAGTTGCCCAAGCATTAGCAGCGGTCGAGGGGGAGTGCCTGAGGTCCTAATCATAATCAGAGCCGGAGGTAAGATTTCCCCTGGCGCTTAACACTCCCTTTGCCCGGGACTTGCTTGATGTCTCCCATAGGCATCACGTTCCGCCCCGGAAGGGAACACCTGAACCTGCACCTTCGGAGCTGCCTTAATGAACCTGCTCGATATCCTCACCAAACTTGAAGAATGGATGGACCGTGTTTCCGGGTACCTCGTAACCGATGCCAGCGACACTCGCACATGGCATGACGATATCCTCGCCGTGGTCCGCCCGGACCCCGCCACCGGGCGCAGGACCCTGCACATTCTTCGGGATGTCGTGCATGAGGCCCTGAATGAGGAAGACCAGGAGCTGCTCATATCCAATGGGCTGACCCCTCGCAAGACCGAATACCGCACCCGCCTTGGGACTCACCGAGCCAAAACCTTCGATGTCCTGCTGGATGATCTTGAGCAGATGGCCCATGAGGATGTGGGGACCGCCAACAAGGAACATCAGTTGCACGGCCAGATCCGCACCCTCAAGCGGGAACTCAAGCTGATGCGGGACAGACGTCTGACGGACGACCATCTGCTGACGTTGATTCATGGCACGGCGGAGGCCGCCGCCAAGCGCAAGCCGCTCAAGCCGCTGCGCACCCAGCGGAAGGCTAATGCCAAAAACCTCGCCGGATGGGCGACGCTGTTCCTTTCCGACTGGCACTGGGATGAGGTCGTGAACCCGGCTGAGATCGAGTTCCTGAACGAGTACAACCACGATATCGCCGTCAAACGTGCTGCCCACACCTTCGAGACCACCGGGGACCTGCTACTCCACCACATGGCGGGGGCCTACTACGATGGCATCGTGGTAGCACTGGGCGGCGATATGCTGTCAGGGAACATCCATGCAGAACTTCGTGAGACCAATGCCGCCCCGATTACGGAATCGATCCTGTCATGCTCCGAGCACATCGCACAAGGCATCCGTATGCTGGCGCAAGAGTTCCCGCAGGTGTATGTCCCGTGCGTCGTCGGTAACCACGGCCGCTATGACCGCAAGCCGCGCATGAAGGGTCGCGTGCAGGAGAACTACGACTGGTTGGTCTACCAGCTCATCGCACGCGACCTGCGCGACCTCCCGAACGTGCGCGTCCATGTGTCCGAAGCGGCAGACGTCCAGTATGACCTGTACGGACACGTCTATCGCCTCACGCACGGCGATCAGTTCCGTGGCGGCGACGGTATCGCCGGCAAGTGGCCGACCCTGTTCCGCGGCGACTTCAAAAAGCGCAAGCGCTCGGTGAAGACCGGCGGTGGCGGTTACAACACCTTGATGATGGGTCACTGGCACTCCTATGGGGTGCTCGATGGGTTGGTCGTAAATGGCTCATTAAAGGGATACGATGAATTCGCTTATATCGCTAATTTCGATTATGAGCCGCCGACGCAGGGTTTGTGGTGCACGCATCCCGATTATGGGATGACGGCGCAGTGGCCTGTGTATTCGGCTGGGGAGCGTAAGCCGATAGAGGATAACTCGTTCTCAGGAACCAAACTCCGTCAGCGTCGCAAGTAAACATCACAGAACGCACGCTACACTGAGACCGTATACGATGCAGCTATACATCACCGAGAAGCCTGCTCAGGCTTCGAGTATCGCCAAGATTCTGGGTGGCGGGAAACCTAAAAACGACCACATCCTCCTGAAGTCGGGGGATGTGGTCACCTGGGCGCTCGGCCACCTACTCGATCAGATGGAGCCTAAGGAGTATCACGCCGAGTGGGGGCCATGGCGCTGGGACACCCTCCCGATGGTGCCTGAGAAGTGGGGCCACAAGCCCGTCCCGGAGAAAGAGTCTCAGCTGCGCGTCATCAAGCAGATGCTGGGTAAGGCGACTTCCGTGGTGATTGCCACTGATGCGGGGCGGGAAGGGGAACTGATTGCGCGTGAGATACTGGACTTTTACAAGTACCGCGGCAAGATTGAGCGGCTGTGGCTGTCTGCGCTGACCGAGGCCGACATCCGGCGCGCATTATCCAAACTGCTACCCGGTAAGGCCAAAGAGCCTCTATACCATGCAGCCCTTGCACGTCAGCGTGCCGACTGGCTGTACCTGAGCCTGTCACGGGCCGCATCCCTGTCCTTGGGCTTCAATGCGCCCATTGGCCGGGTGCAAACCCCGACCTTGGCGATGGTGGTTAAACGTGACCTTGAGATTGAAGGCTTCAACGCCAAGCCCTACTACGAACTGGAGGCGGAGGTCACAACCGCCAACGGGCACACCCTGACGCTGACTCACTCGCCTAAGGAGGAGCAGCGGATCTACGACCTGAAACAGGCCAAAGCCCTGATGGCCAAGGCCGAGAAGGCCAAAGGTCCTTTGGCAGTTACCCACAAGGCAGGCGCCGACGGTGCGCCATTGCCGTTCTCCCTGTCGACCCTCCAGCGTGAAGCTGACCGCGTCCTCGGGCTGGGTGCTGCCGAAACACTGAAGCTGGCCCAGGAGCTGTACGAAGCGGAGGTCATCAGCTACCCGAGAACGGACTGCGCCCACTTGTCCTCGGGACTCAAAGCAGATGTCGCTCCAACCCTCAACGCGCTCACGAGAATCAACTCCCTGGCGCCCGCAGTTCAGACCCTTCAATCCATGGGGGTCGTACTGCGGGACTCCCTGTTTGATGACAGCAAGCTAACAGACCACCACGGCATCATCCCGACCACGACCCCTAAGCCGCTGACGGGTGTGCAGGCGAAACTGTACGAACTGATCGCTATACGGTTCATGCAGGCGATTGCGCCTGACAGGTTATTCGACGCCACCCGAGTTGAAATGGATGCGAACGAGGTACCGTTCTCGGTTTCCGGGAAAGTGATCTCTTCGCCTGGCTGGAGCGCCATCCGCTGCTGATTATTTCTTACAGATCGAGGCCTTGAATGACTAACGAGAGTGTATTTGATGACAATATGATGTTGGATCTCCATCGCATTGCCCGGGACGGGGCGAAGACTGGAGAGGATCTGTTTGCCATCGGAGTGTTCCTGGATATGTGTCCGCTGGCACTTCCGGAGGACAACATACCCGAAAAACTGGTCGCCTCAACGACAATGGCGGCCCGAAAAGGTATTTTTCGCATGCTGCGTGCGGGGGACTCTGAAACGGTATTTTCCATCAGCGGCAGGTCTTGGGCGATTCAAGACATTACCAATGATGTGTTGAGGTTCATTGAACGGGTTCAGTGCGCAGAATCGGGTAGCTTCTGCGAACCCACCAGGAAACGAGCGTAACTCCTCCTTCTCTCTAAAGAGCCTATGTGCGCTTGCGCATAGGCTCTTTTCTATGGTGCTTGTTGTAGTACACCCGGCTACGCCATGCGACCGCATGCGCCGGGCTACAGGTTTTCTGCCCCAAGCGTTTTACCCAGAAGACATCATCGCAGATTTTGCAGGTCCTGATACGTCCTGGGGCCTGCGCTGTCAGTAATGCCTCGATCAAGCAATCCCAGAGATCTCGTTCTTCGTATTCAAAGACCAAGGCGGCACCAGGGTTCCAGACCAACTGCCTTCGACCGCTGACATGCGGGAACTCAATGCGCGTGGCTTTCAGCTGGCTGGACGCCTGGTAGTATTCTGGCGACCCGTGCTGTTGTGGGTCGTTCACAACATCATCGGCCTCCGCAAGGTCAGAAACCACCTTGAAGGTAGCGCGCAACCGGGCCACCGTGGCCGCCAATTCGGTCGTTGAGAGCGAAGAAAGATGCGTCAATGACCAGAAATCGCCTTTGCGGGACTGCTCGGAAAAGAGTTCCGCGACCACGGCCTGCATCCGGCCGCGCTGGTCCAGCTCGATCTTCGCGTTCGCGAAGTCCATCAATACCAGCAGTATAGGTGAGGGGGTGTTGACAGGTTTTCTAGGCATGTCGAGACCTTACTGATCCTGTGGTTCTTTCGCGACCCACCGAATGAGAAGTGAATCACGCCTTTTTCGCAAAACCTCACGCTTATGCTACCAAAACACCGTCTCAGTGTATATATGCGTTTGCTTCGCGTACACGAGGTCGTTAATCTAGGTTCTAACGGGATACGGACAGGGCTGCCACTCTTCTAGATCCCAGGGAACGAACCCCAAGGCTGCTTCCACATATAGTGCAGCGTTGGTTTAGTGCTAACGATTTCCACCTTACAGCGAGGGTTTAGTGAGATGTATTTTGAACTGAAAGCCATCATCGATCGTCTGCTCAAGAAAGACCTGCTGGATCAGGCGGACCTGTTCACCTTGGGGGAGTATCTGGATGATCTCGAAGCAGTGGCGGCCACCCGCACACTGGCGACCAAGTCCCGTAAGGCGATTCGCCGGTGTGTCGAATACTACATCCTGAATGGGATGGGTCCGGAAACCGCAATCACCTGCGGTCGCTCCTGGGCACTTAGTGATCTGCGCGAACAGGTTCTGGTTCGCATGGAATGCCAGTACCCCTCCCGAGTGATCTCGGACACTACCGCCTGCGCCCGGGTGTCCGCCTAACCTTCAGGTATAAAAAAGGGAGGCCGTAGGCCTCCCTGAATAAAAGTACCAAATGAACCTAGTGGGTCAAACTGTCCTCTTGCAATTCTCCGATGCTATCGAGCATGGACTGCAAGTCGAACCGGGTTGGCACGAGGGACCTCTCGGTTGCCTCTTCGTACGCCATCACTACGAACTGCTTGATGGCCAGGGTGGTTGCGAAGACCTCCGGCGGGAGAAACGGCCCCCAATCCGGGTCTTTCTGGATGTAATGCAGCGCATTATCCAGAAGCGCCGGGAGCGTTTCCGGAGACTCGTAGAAATCGTCTGCGCGTACGCGACCAGAGGCCAGCAGAACAGCCATCCGGGGAACTCGCAGAAACTTCGCACAAGCATCGGCGAATTCATCCGAGATGTGTCGAGTCTCGCGATGGCCATTGCGCAACTGCGCGATATAGCCATACGTCACACCAAGCTCCGTGGCCAGCTCCTGCATCTGAAGCCCACGCTCGTTGGCCGTCTGAGTCAGCCAGGCGATCAGTATGATCCCGGGCCGCTTCATTTCCTCTGCCGTCACACCGGTCCAGGCCAAACGGCGACCTGTCGCGACTTTCTGTGCCTTGGCACCATTACCCGTCTTTCTAGTACCTTTGACGAGCGCCAGCTTTTCCTTGATGGCGGGTTTACTCATTTCTTGTTCCTCATGGTCACCCTACCTACTTTCCTTTTCGGCTTTACCCATCCGTGGCGGGTGATTTAGCCATGTTGGTTAATGTCTCTTTACCTTGAACCGTACTCTATTCGATACAGAGGACTCCTTGTAGCGGACCTCGTACAAAACAGATTACTTCGCACTCAGGGACAGTTATACATCAACAAAGTTCTAGATGTCAACTAATATCTTGTTTTGGTCGTGAGATTTTGAGGCTAAAAAGGTGCTGCGGATGTGCCGTGTGTGATAAATATCAAGACGTTAGCCCGAGATAGCGGCTACTACCCGTAGAGTTGATGCCATGTTACAGACAATGTCGCAAATAGTCCAGTGCTACACACAACATAGATTCCGGATAAACCCCCCGGACTCATCCCCTGCGGTCTCTATACCCGGGTATGAACGAATTAGCCCTTCAGCTCCGCGCCAAAATCCTGAGGTCGCCACGCGACTGGGTGTTCTGTGCGACGGACTTCACAGACCTCGGCGCCAAAAGAGAAATTTCCTTGGCTCTGCGTAGATTGGCCCGTGCCGGTGAAGTACGTGTCCTGGATAAGGGCCTTTACGACCGCCCTAACTGGAACGCCGAGGTGCCGGCCTTCGGCAGCCCCAACCCGGATGAGTTGGCCGCGGCCCTTGCGCGGCGCGATGGATTCCAGGTCTTGGTGCACGGAGCACGAGCTGCACATTTATTGGGGCTATCCTCCTATAGGCCCAATAAGTTCATCTACTTGATTGATAAAGGGCGTAGTCGCATCGTCGAGATCAAGGGTACGCGACTGGTGTTCCGGCGCGGCCCGCGAGGGCGCATGGCCTGGGCGGGCCGCCCGAGCGGAGTCATCCTCCAAGCCCTGGTCTGGCTGGGGGAGAGGAAGGTCGCTCCCGCTCAGCACGAACTGAGCGTGCACCTGCGCCGAAGTCTATCAGATCGAGCCAAACGGGACCTGCTAAAAGGCATCGAAGCTGTACCCCCTTGGTTGCAGCCGATCCTTGATGAGGCAGCCGAACCCTAAAAAAAAAAATACCCCACACCCCAGAACCTGCCGCGGCGTTACCTATACAAGGTAGGCATCCAATTTCTGGGAGAACTACCATGATGATCGCGATCTTTGCTCTGTGCTGTGTAGCCGGTTATACCATCAGTATTCCTGTTCGCCGCACCCTGAGCGCGCTGAACATCATCTAAGTTCCATTCAAGTCAATCTTTGACCATGATTCAACGCCTCTCTTTGAGAGGCGTTTCTTTGTGGTGCGTGCGAGGAGGGTTCGATCCTTTGCGAGGATAAGGGTTGACTTCATCATTGTACTGACGCTATACTGTGAACCCAAGATATAGTGCTTTTATACTCAACTTGGAAGATGGAACCTATGATGCACCGGACGAATACCCATAGCACCGCTCTGACCGCCGCTGCGTACTTCCTGCCGCTGGATCTCGCCAAGCCGAAGCCGGCCTGGTCTGTCGAGATGCTTTACAAGTACGCCGAGAAGTACACCAAGCGCAACATGGCTGCCGGACTCGGTTTGCTGGTGGCCAGCCAGCTGCTCAATGTGCTCGGCTTTCTGGAGGTGGCGATGCTGACCACCTTCCCGCTGGCCTGTGCCTTTGGCGTGATCGGTGGGCTGATGCTTGGGGCGGCCACGAAAGAATAATCATTCACACCCCCTCCGGATCTCGTGAATAGCGGCTTTTGCCGCTAAAGCTTTATGCCGGCTGCAAACAGGTAATCCAGTCTTTACCTGCGCACCCCAATCCATTGGTAACCCTAAGGATGAACCCTCAGATGCTGAATCGTTTAGTGCTTTTCCCGGGTATCGCGGCACTGGTTTTAACGGCAGCCAGCGCCCAGGCGGCCTACATTGAAACCTTTGATTCCACTAACGCGAACTGGAAGTACGGGTACGGCACCAACTTCAGTTCACCAGAAAACAGCGCAACCTGGACTCCCGCAGAGGGGAACGCCGGCGGTTATATCAGTGGACCTGCCGTAAACGGGAAAGGGTTGTACGCCATTTGGACCTACGATACCGCCGTCTACGGCGATATGAACGGTCTCACAATGACAATCGACACCAAGGTAGAGGGCCACCCCTCAGGCACCGCTCAGTTTTATGTTGGCAGAGGAGGCACCTACTTTGTTGACGGTCAATGGTCTATAGGTGCCGATACGAGCTGGACAACGCACACAACTGCGCTGAACACCACGGAATTCTCCTACTGGAATTGGTCTGCCAACAGTACCTACAGCTTGGAGCAAGTCCTCGCGGCGCCGGATGACATCGGAATCTTTTTTGGCGGCTCTCTCGTAAGCGGGAGCGGTAATGTGATGGTGGACAACTTCGGCACAGTCGTCCCTGTGCCCGCCGCAGCTTGGTTGTTCGGATCAGGGTTGCTTGGGCTGGCGGGTGTCGCTCGCCGCAAAGCAGATTAAGAGATACAGGATTCGACTGAGTACCACCCTTGGTGGGCAGTGCGCCAACGGGACTCAATCTGAAGCATCGGGCCGCACCCGGCCCGATGCTTCTAGTACCGACTGCTGAGCGAGGCTATTTCAATCCCGACGCCTGCACGGCCTTTTTTAGGGCGCCTTTCTTTTTTGGCTACGCCATTACCTATACAGGGTAGGCCAATCCACGAGAGAGGGTATTACCATGATGCAGAAAACGCTTGCAGTGTTTGTCGGCGAAGAGAAGCTCGCCGGATCCATTAACCTGTTCTCCAACTCGGTGATCTGGGAAGCCTCATCTGACGGTGATGCTGCAATGGATGACATCCTCGACATGCTGTCGGATGACTGCTTCGAAGGTATCGCCAATGGCAAGGACTGCGTGACGGATCGTGGCTTCACGCTGCGCTCCATCTAACCTGACCTCATTCACGCCCTGCTTTGCAGGGCTTTTCTTTATCCGCCGGACCGGGCGCCCGAAGTCTTAGCCGGCTGAAAAATATTTGTCAAAATTGTTGTATTGTGTCTTTCCCGTTGCTATACTGTAAACAATGAAACGTTCAATCACCCATTTCGCTGATTCTGCATTGCTGGCTGGCGCCGGCCGCGGCATTGGCCTACTTATTTTGTCCGGCCCAACAGGCCAGACGAAGGGGTCCGTCTGTAATACGGAGCTTAATTGGCACCCTGAATTTATGGACGTGATCGGCAGTTAACCTCTCAATCATTGCGTTGGGAGGCTGAGGTCTCCCAAGGCGATACCGCTCAAAGCTTCGGCAACTGAGCCTATAAAGCCCCAGGGAGATCCTCCCCGGGGCTTTTTCGTTCTCCGGGAGTTCTTTAACAATCAGCGGCTTGGATGCGTCGTGGTATGCCGGCGCGGAGCCTGACTTGTCCCCCAAACGGGTGATGAGGAGTGTACCTCTTGTGCGAGGCGACTTGGTCGCGGAGACAAGATGCTGCGGGAATAGCTCAGTTGGTAGAGCGCAACCTTGCCAAGGTTGAGGTCGCGAGTTCAAACCTCGTTTCCCGCTCCAGTATTCGGAGTGCCGCCTATGCGGTGCTCGATATCGCCGAGGTGGTGGAATTGGCAGACACCCCTGATTCAAGCTCAGGCGCTACGGCATGCGAGTTCGAGTCTCGCCCTCGGCACCAATTTAATTGCGCCATAGCTCAGTTGGTAGAGCAGCCGACCGATAATCGGCAGGTCCTTGGTTCGAGTCCAAGTGGCGCAACCATTTTCAAACATGGCCGGTGCGCCGGCCCTAAATGCGAAGGAGGTGACGTATGGCTGTTACAGCGAAAGACCTGCGAGATGCCCGCAACAAGTACGGCCTTGGCCTCGCGGAGTTGCAACAAGCGCTCAATCTTACTCAGGGTGACCTGCTCTTGGCGGTGGGGTATGCGAAGGCTCGAACGCTGGCTGTCTCGGTCCACGGGAATCGTCATCAGTGGAACCTGAACCAGGCTCGTACCTTCAAGGAGACCGAGCTAAAGCACTCGGCCTCCAGTTCGGGGACCCAGACCCGAATAGGGCGCCAGCGCCTGATTCGCCGCGGCAAGAAGCCCCGAGCTATTGCTCGAAATCGGGTCTGTAGCTCAACCGGCAGAGCGGCCGGCTCATAACCGGCGGGTAGAGGGTTCGAGACCCTCCAGACCCACCAAATAGAGCGTGTGGTTGAGACCGACAACGAACGGACTGGGCAATCCAGTCCTCACACACGAAGACGCCTCTGCTTCGTTCGGTCAACAGAGACCCAATTTTCTTGGCGCGTAGTTCAGCGGGAGAACGTCCGGCTGTTAACCGGAATGTCGCAGGTTCGAATCCTGCCGTGCCAGCCAATTTTTGCGCCGATGGTGGAATGGCAGACACGCTAGGCTCAGAACCTAGTGAGGGTGAAACCTCGTGAGAGTTCAAGTCTCTCTTGGCGCACCATGCAGGGGTGATGTGGATGAAGTGGAAATATCGCGGTCCTCATAAGACCGAGAATGCAGATTCGATCTCTGCCGTCACCACCAAATAAGCGCAGGGCACTGAATGCGCTGCGCGGAGTGAATTGGGTCTGTCACCCAACTGGCAGGGTACCGGACTTTTAATCCGGCGCGAGGGAAACCTCCATTGCGAGTTCGAATCTCGCCAGACCCCCCAAACCGTTCGTCAGTATGGCCTTGTAACTCAACTGGCAGAGTATCCGACTCTTAATCGGATTGTTGTGAGTTCGAGTCTCACCGGGGCCACCAAACAACACTGTGTCGATCGCCTAATTGGTAGGGCAGCGGTCTCCAAAATCGCCGAACGAAAGTTCATTGGGGGTTCGAGTCCCTCTCGGCACGCCACTTTAGATGTAGAGGGCAGGGTGGTTAACGTAGCGCCGCTCTCCCACATACGGCTTCTTAGCTTAGCGGCCTAAAGCGCCTGCCTGTCACGCAGGAGATCGTGGGTTCGAATCCCATAGAAGTCGCCAATTTTGAACCAGTATGCAAACCGGCCAAAGCGACCTGATTTTCAATCAGGGCTGTGCGGGTTCGAATCCCGTCTGGTTCTCCATTTTTGTAAAAGTTTTAATTTTGCTCTTGTCGTCTAATGGTCAGGATCTCGCTCTCTCACAGCGAAGATGCGGATTCGAATTCCGCCAAGAGCACCAATTGTACGATGCGAAGGATGTAGTGCGCGCATCCGTGGACGCCGCGAGGCAGGGGCGAGCGTTCAAAGTTTACCCGGTTAGCTCAGCGTGAAGAGCGGCTGTCTTACAAACAGCGGGTCGGCGGTTCGAATCCGTCACCGGGTACCATGTTAATGGGGCCATAGCTCAGCTGGGAGAGCGTCTGCTTTGCAAGCAGAGGGTCGTCGGTTCGATCCCGACTGGCTCCACCAAATCTTGCTGGGGTCGCATAGTGGCCGATTGCAGCGGCTTTGTAAGCCGACAGGGTTCTCCCTCGCGTGGGTTCGAATCCCACCTCCAGCTCCATACATGCCGCTTTAGCTGAGACGGATTAGCGCGAGTCTGAAGAACTCGAGACGGTGGATCGTTACCATCAGGCGGCACCAAATGACGCAGACCTTTACGGCCTGCACCCTTGAGGCAGTAGCCTCCGGTCAACCACCACCGATCAGAAGGCGTGGGAGAGCGAAAGCTCCATCGAGCGCCTCGATGTGCAGTATGCCGGGTTAGCTCAGATGGCAGAGCATCTCATTCGTAACGAGAAGGTCGCGAGTTCAAGCCTCGCACCCGGCTCCACATTCAGTCAACAAGGAGAACCGCTATGAGAATCAAACGCAGGAATGCCCTGGCAAAAGCAGTCCGAACCCCTGTGTTTCGTCAGCGCATCGTCGCTGATAAGCGCCGAAAAGAGCAGCGCAAACAGGCGGAGCGAGATATTCGAGAACGCTTCAGCAAACGCATCAACGTTTCCTGAAGCGTTCTTGGAACGCAGATTCCGCGGGTATAGCTCAGTTGGTAGAGCGCAAGTTTCCCAAACTTGAGGCCGCGAGTTCGAGTCTCGCTACCCGCTCCAGCTTTCAATGGTGTCTGTAGCTTAACGGTAAAGCCCTTGGCTGTGAACCAAGAAGATGCGAGGTCGGCTCTCGTCGGACACCCCAATTCAACCTGGGTATAGCGCAGCCTGGTAGCGTGTCTGCTTTGGAAGCAGAAAGTCGGGGGTTCGAATCCCTCTACCCAGACCAAACACCGTGTCGGTGGCTGAAAGGCGAGGCATCTGGCTGCAAACCAGGGCGATGCAGGTTCGAATCCTGTCCGGCACTCCAAATCAATTCCCTGATCGTCTAACTGGCAGGACCTCTGACTCTGAATCAGGCAATGGTGGTTCGAATCCATCTCAGGGAGCCAAACATCGCAACAAACGGGACCCTTATATGCGCTTATTCAGGGGTCTGGCCGCACGGAGTTCCACGGAGCGCCGGCCCACACCGCTGTCGTCATCGATCTGGCGACCGGCGATGACCTTTGACCGATCACTGGAAACCTAAAGTTGCTCTAAATAATTACCGAGGTGGCGGAATGGCAGACGCCCCTGTTTGAGTGGCAGGTGAGGGAGTCCCTCGTGCGGGTTCGAGTCCCGCCCTCGGTACCAGTTCCTCTCTGTATGGCGCAGCCTGGTTAGCGCGTCGCTCTGGGGGAGCGAAGGTCGCCAGTTCGAATCTGGCTACAGAGACCAAATTATATTTCTCAAACCATCCCCGAAGTTGCTATACAAGGGGTGTTTTCTATTGCGGGGTCGGGTAGTGGCCCAGCCCACCGGGTTCATGACCCGGATTTCGTAGGTTCGAATCCTACCCCCGCTTCCATTTTTCCTCTAGCGCCGCCCCGCGGCGCACCTCTAAGCGCCCCATTCCGGGCGCAGCCGCTCCCTCCCAAAAAAACCTCCAGTTGACGGCCAGGATTTCTTGGTCAGGACTATATTGACACGATACGTTAGCTACTGTAGAATTACACTATACACAAGCGAAACGTTAGGAGGTTGCTCATGGATCCCGTAGTCTCGACCAGTGTTGTCGTTAGCCAGCCCGCTTTGCTGGGTATGACCATGCTCGGCGTTATCTTCGTCAGCCTTGTGGTGCTGTCCTACCTGAAGGCGCGGTTCTCTGCGGATTCGGCGCGCGCCGCTTCCTCTCAGCGTGAGACGGAGCTACTGTTGTGGGCGTATCAGCAGGCGGCACTCAAGGAGCCACAGACAGGTGTTCCGGCAAATACGGACAGGTCCGCTGCCTGAGCACCTCCCAGACCCCTGCCGACACCAAACTTTATCGTGGGCGCTTCACTCAGTGACAAAGGACTTGGTGCCGGCAGGGTCGCCCGGTTAATGCCGACCGTACTTTTGATTGATGTCGGCAGCTTCTTCATACAACGCATTTTTCATGCGGTGGATCGCGGGCAATCCGGCTTTTCTGATGAAGATGCCGTCGAAACCCTCGTCCAATCCGTTATCCGCCTGATCTTGCGGGAGGATTCTGCGTACGCCCTTTGCGCTTTCGACTCGTTGAGTGAGTCGACGTGGCATCATGCCTTGGTTCCGTCCTACAAACCGAAATCGGCTTCGCTTCCGGAACGTTACCGGGCGGTAATCCCTCAGGCTTTGGATGCGCTTGCCGAGGCTGGGGTTCGTACGCTCTCAGTGCCGTATCTTGAATCTGATGACGTATTGACCTCGGTGTGCCGCCGACTTAGCCGTGAGAGTGTCCCCGTCCGGCTGGTCTCAAACAATATCCGTCTGATCCAGATGCTGGGGCCGGGGGTGGTGCTGGCTGAGCCGTTTAGCGATATTGTTCGCGATGCGAAGTGGCTGGATCGTCGCTTCGGGATCCAGCCCTACCAAATCCCTGCCTACCTTGCGCTTGCGGGGGCCAGAAGTGGCTTGTCCGGGGTACCAGGAATAGGTCCCAAACGTGCGAGTGGCTTGCTGTGCGAGTACGGCGGACTGGATCAAATTCTAACGGCGGCAAACCAGGGCGCGCTGCCTCGATCGCTTGGCGATAATCTGTCGCTGTTCGCACCGACGGTGCGCATTCTGGAACAGCTGTATGCGGCCCGCACCGAGATCTTCTTTGGGCTGAACGTGAAGGACCTCCACTTGGAGCGTAATCTGCATGGCTCCAGAAAGGGGGAGATGGCTGGGTCTGATCTCTCCAGCGGGACCTGCCCATCATCGTCTTTTGCAATGCAATCACACCTTGAACAAAGGGCTTGTGCCGCTCATGTCTGAGCGCCCCCGGCCAGATAAGATCCAGACCCTCATTGAGTCCTTGGCCACCTACAGGGCAGAGGGTGTGTTCAATCCGTGGCAGGAGACGTGTCCACTGGACTTGGATGCGTCTGCTCCGGCGGCTAGACGCCAGCGCTTGGCTTGCCATCTGGACGCCCCCGAGATTCGCTGGCTGCTGATTGGTGAGGCGGCCGGCTACCAAGGCTGCCGGTACTCAGGCCTGACGTTCACGTCAGAACGTCTGATCTTGGAAGGGAAGGTCCCGCGCATTGCTGCGCCCGACGGTCGCCTTACTCGGCGGAAAAGACCTTTTTCAGAACCCTCCGCAACCATCGTCTGGAATAGTCTGCGGCTGCACGACCTGTCTGACCAGGTAGTCCTGTGGAATGCCTTTCCATGGCATCCCATGAAGCCCGGGAACCCCTTATCAAATCGCACCCCGACCGAGAAAGAATTGGCTGAGGGTCGCCCGCTGCTCGAACACCTCTTGGCGCTATACCCGCAGGCCTCGCTGGTGGCGGTGGGGCGAAAGGCAGCTGGGACCTTGCGAAGTCTTGGTCTGAGTCCTGACGCTGAGCTACGACACCCCGCCATGGGAGGCGCCTCAGAATTCCGGGCCGGACTCGGTAAGATGGTCGCCCGCGGTTAGTACGCCCTGCCTAAATTATTGCCTTTCCTCCTGCACTGTTGCTATACTGTTCCCTATTGTTGTAATCAAGATGTACGATATATCTTGCTCGCGTAGCTCAGTTGATAGAGCGCATCCTTGGTAAGGATGAGGCCATCGGTTTGAATCCGATCGTGAGCTCCAATTTACCACCATGTGCGGCAGGCTCCGCCGCGATATCGGTTTCGATGACTGCTTTCTCGGCCCAACTTTCGCACAAGAGGCTTTAAGTATGGTTGACAAACAACTCGACACGGCCACCTTGGTCGAAGAATTGCTCCATGAGCGGCGTCGAGATCGCCGGTTTAAGTACCTCCGCCTGATCGCAATCTCAGTGCTGGTCATGATTGGTGTAACACTGAATTACCAGACTCGGGTCGCCTTGACGGGTTCAGCGATGAAGGAAGAGTACGCAGCTGTGGTCCGGCTGAGCGGCACGATTATGCCTGATAGCGACGCAGCCGCCCGCTACATCAACCCCGCCCTCCTGGCCGCCTTTGAGGATCAGAAGGCCAAAGGGGTGGTGCTGGTCATCAACAGTCCCGGCGGCACACCGGTGCAAAGTGCTTTGATTCACGACCGAATCGTAGCGCTTCGAAAAGAACACCCGGACAAGCGATTCGTGGTTGTTGCAGAGGATATGCTCACCTCTGGAGCCTATTTCGTGTCGGTAGCCGCGGACACCATCTATGCGAACCGTTCCACTGTTACCGGGAGCGTCGGCGTAATCATGCAGAGCTTTGGCTTTGATGGCTTGATGGATCATCTTGGCGTTGAGCGCCGGGTTATCACGGCCGGTACACACAAAAGCCAGATGGATCCGTTTCTGCCTTTGACCGAAGCAGACATTGAAAGAGCGGAGAACCTGCTGTCACACATGCACAGTCACTTTATTGAGACGGTTCAGGCTGGGCGTGGCGAACGGCTTAAAGGATCGCCTGACGAGCTGTTCTCAGGCGATTACTGGACTGGCGACGAGGCGCTGGAACTGGGTCTCATCGATGGAATCTCAGACCTGCCTACGGTACTCAGATCTGAACTCGGGGTCACAAAGATCAAAGAGTACACTCCTAGCAAATCTTTGCTCTCGCGAATCAGTAAAAGCCTGACGGGGGCCTTGGCCGGGTTGCTCGTAGAGCGATCTGCGCAGGCGCCGGCCTACCTACCGCGCTAACACAACCACCCAGCGAGCCTCAACTATGCATGTTGTCAATATGATCGGCCCACCCTGCGCACGGAAAAGCACTGTGGCCGCCGGGTTGTTTTATCTCATGAAAAGCATGGGGCTGCGCGTTGAGCTGGTCACTGAATTTGCCAAGGACATGGTTTGGGAAGGGCATTTCCGTCTCCTGGACGATCAGCTGTTCGTTTTCGCAGAACAGAACCGAAGGCTCCATCGGCTGCGCGATAAGGTGGACTTCGTTATTACCGATAGCCCGCTTTTGCTGTCTGCCATCTATAGCCCGGATAGCTACCCTGAGCGGTTCAAGGATTTGGTGGACGACTTCTTCAAGACCTACGAGAACCATGTGTTCTTTTTGCATCGAATCGGCCCTTATTCCACGGACGGCCGGCTTCAGATGGAGCACGAGGCCGAGGCGCTGATCCCGGTGCTGAGAGACTTTTTAGCCGAGCGTAGCGTGCCCTATTACGACATTGAGGTGCCAAACCTTGATGGAAAGCTCGACCTTTCTCAGCCAGCGCAGGATTTTCTAAAAGCCCCGGTTCAGATCTTGTCGATGCTGCACAACGCCCTTGGTGATTCGTTGATTGACAATCCTATGCCACAGAAACAAACGCTTCCGCCGATTAACTGGAGTCGCTGCTCGTGCTGACTAAATTATTTAACCCGCAGCGCAAGCTCGTAAAACGCCTCAAAAAAAGATTGGCGGAGGTCAATCAGTACCGGCAGCGTTATAATCTACTGACCGACGATGGTCTAAAGCTGGAATTTGGCCGGATGCGAGTACAGGCCGCGGGCGGGGAAATACTCGACGAGTTAGCCCCTGCGGCCTACGCCCTGATCCGAGAGGTTGTTAAGAGAAAACTGGGGATTCAGGCTTACGACACCCAGGTGCTGTGTGCTCTCGCCTTGCACTCGGGCGCCGTTGCAGAGATGAAGACCGGGGAGGGCAAGACCCTCGCCGCCGTGTTTGCGGCTTGCCTCAATTCTCTCACCGGTAAACAAGTGCATGTGGTGACCGCCAATGACTACTTGGCGTTGCGTGATGCCAAGCAGATGGCACCGGTCTATAATTTCCTGGGGATCTCTGTCGCGGCACTCCTGTCCATACTCAACGACAATCAGCGACGCCAGTCCTACTCCTGCGGAGTCGTATACGGTCCGGCAATCGAGTTTGCCAACGACTATCTTCGGGATCATCTGGTCTATGATGCGAGCAAAAAGCTCCAGGTGCCGGCGGCGATGGCTATCGTGGATGAGGCCGACTTCGTGCTGCTGGACTCGGCGCGCGCCCCGGTATCCATCACCGGCCCACAGGCAACCGATTCCGCCCAGTGGCAGCAGATCTCCGGGATCGTCTCGGGTCTTCGACCTGAGGTCGACTACGAGCTTAGCTTGAAGGCTAAGGCAGTACATCCAACCGACGCCGGGCTGGATACGCTCGAGCAGAGATTGGCCTCGGCTGGGCTGATGGCGTCCGGACTATCCCTGTACGCTGCGGACAACGGTCAAATCCTATACAAGGTACTGGCCACCCTGCGCGCGCACTATGCTCATGTCCGGGATGTGGACTACCTTGTGCAGGACGCCAAGATCATCCCAATCCATCCTCAGACAGGCCGTGCCACGCCGGGCCGGCGCTGGACTGATGGGCTTCATCAGGCATTGGAGGCGAAGGAGGGGGTGCCTATCACCCCGGAAAGCGCACTGTTGGCGAGCACTTCCCTCCAGAATTATTTCAGAATGTATCCGAAACTCGCCGGCATGACCGGTACCGCACTCACCGAGGCCGATGAGTTTGCGCAGGTCTACAGTGTTGGTGTCGTGGAAATCCCCGCCAACCGCCCGGTGCAGCGCGTCGATCTGGAGGACTTGGTCTTCCGCACCCGCGCCGAAAAGATCGAGGCCATTCTTGCGGATATTCTGGAGTGCGCCCGCCGAGACCGCCCGGTACTGGTCGGGACTATCACCGTGGAAGATGCCGAGCACTTATCCGCTCGCCTTACAGACAAAGGACTGCCTCACAACCTATTGACTGCCAAAAACCCCGGGCAAGAAGCGCAACTGTTTGCGTTAGCTGGAAGACCGGGGCAGATCACCGTGGCGACGAATATGGCAGGCCGGGGTGTGGATATCTTGCTCGGTGGGAATGCGGCCGTCGAGGCGTCAGGACTAACCGATCCCACCGACGCAGATTTGCGTGCGCTTGAGTCCGATGTTGAGCGGCGCTGCGCCCAAGTGATTGCCGCTGGCGGTATGCATGTCATTGGGACGGAGCGACACGAGTCCCGTCGCGCAGACAACCAGCTGCGTGGCCGCGTGGGCCGGCAGGGCGACCCTGGCAGCTCACGCTACTATCTCTCACTGGAGGATACCTTGATCAAGGCGTTCGCCCCGGAGCGTATTGAAGATCTCATGAATCAGGTGCTTCTTGCCGAGGGGGAGGCGTTGGCCCATCCCTGGGTTTCGCGTGCGGTTGAGCAAGCTCAAAAGCGCATGGAAGAACTCAACTTCACTCTGCGCCGCGAGCTGCTGAGCTTCGATAATATCCTCGAGACTCAGCGCCGCGTGGTCTATGCGCAACGGGATGCGCTGCTAGTCGACCCGGAGCCGGCCGTGGTCGTGCGCGAATTTATGCAGGACGCTCTCGAATCCTTGATTGAGCGCTATGCTCTTGAGGCCGGTTTTGACGATCCGCTGGATCTGGATGGACTGGGGTCCGCTATTGAGGAAGCGCTTGGGCTCGTCTTGGGTCATCGCAAAGCGGAACTTGAGGGGCTACCTCCCACACAGCATGTGCAATCACTGACCGAGCCGCTACTGGAACAGCTCCAAACCAATCTGGTCGGGCTCGATGATCAGCGGGGGCGCGCTATACTGCTGGTCGCCCTGGATTCGGCGTGGCGTGAGCATTTAACCGCATTGGACCGTATCCGGCAGTCCATCCACTTGCGTTCCTTCGCCGGGAAGGATCCCGTCCAAGAGTACCAGATAGAGGCTCGCCGGTTATTCGTCTTTATGACCGAGCAGTTCCACGCAGAAACCGTACGGCTGACCTCTAAAGCGTTAGTTGTGCCCGTGGCGGGTGCGGCCTAACTGGGTCTGAAAACGTACCCCTAGGTACCTATACCTAGTACGAGCATTTCAGCGACAATTTCTCCGATGGGTTGACTCTTGGCCCGGCGCCCTGCCGGGTCCTTTTTATCTGGCGCCTCGAAGTCATGGTTAAGCTGGCAAGGAGCTTGGTGCTCGCCGAGCGCCTTCACTGCACTTCGAAGCTTGCTCTCCGTCCTGCGAATTCAATCCCTTCACAAACACGTCTACTGCCGCTATACTAATACCTGTATGCGTGATACACTACACGCAAGTTTGTCAGGTCGATACCCGGGCCAGACGGCGTTGTGGCTGCGCCCACGATGAGCGCACCACAATAATTTCTTCATTATTTCAACGGAGAACAAGAGCAGGATGGACGCAGCGACGACGCCAATGCCGGACTCGCTGCCTGAAATCGATATCGTCTTTAAGGATTCCACGTTCTACTACCGAACCACCGGAGCGGAACCCCGTTACACGCACACCTATTATCTAGGGGTTCTGTATGGACATCCCGGGGCTGAGCGACGGGCAGCCTTCCTGGTTAAAAGCGGGGAAGCTCTGGATATCCTCTCTCTCATGGCCCTGAATCCCGCCTTAGCCAAGGTGCTGGGGGAGGGGCGACCGAGGACTGTTGAGATTTTCCGACGATTACTTGATGCATAGCGCGACCGCGGTCTAAAGCACAAAACCCGCCCTACTTTATGATGGTCCGGTCGCTATACTCTCAAACCCTATTTGGATCACGCAGTCAAACGACAATGACTAAATTGACTTTTGATAAGTCGGTTCTCGAATCGGCCTTCCGGCTCCATGGTGAGACTGCGTTAATTAACACAGCACTTGGAGACCTCGGTCGGCTGGTGACAGCCATCTCGCTCTATTTTAGTGGTGAGGCATCGGAGTCTCGATTGGTCACTCAGGTTGCGGAGACCCTGCTTCTGACCGAGCAATTGCTATTGCTGTTCAAGCACAATTCCGCCCTTACGTCGAGTTCGGTGGCAGGTTTGTCGCAATGTCTGCGTGAATCGCGGTTCTTGTGTGCCGGCGTATTGAGTGCGCTTAGCACGGCACAGGAGTCAGGAGGGGATTGGATCCGCCCCTATGTTGCCAAACGTATCAGTGATTTGAGTGCGATTTTGACACAAACGGCCGACGCACTCGGTCTTGAAGAGGTTCAAGCCGAGATCGTGGCAAAACAAGACCGGTTAAGACTACAGGTTTCAGAGCAACACAAACCAGGCTTGATTTCCGAGCCAAATCCTTAACTCAGTGGCGCATAGGAGGCGTTCACTGTTTTGGAGACAGATATGAACGCCACGCCCCACATTCTTCGTCTTGATATCGCCGGGCAGCCCGTAGAGTGGCTTTCTTGGCAAGAGGCCGTAGTCGCCTCCGCGCAAGACCGGATCGCCTGGACGCTGGGAGATGTCGCATTGCACGTCCGTGGCGGCGTCAATCGCAAGTCTGGCCACCAAACCATTATCCAGGTTTCGTCCATCATCGCCTTGGAAGGGGCGATCAGCGGGCGTGCACCCCATATTCGTGGTGTGGTGCCTCGAGTGGATAACAGCCAGCTGTTTTACCGAGACCGCAATCTCTGCCTGTATTGCGGCGATCGGTTTGAGACGCACCAGCTGACTCGAGATCATGTGCTCCCGAGATCCCGTGGTGGTGCGGACCGTTGGGAAAATGTTGTGGCCGCCTGCAAGGCATGCAACAACCGCAAGCAGGCTCGTACTCCGGAAGAAGCGAAGATGCCGCTTTTAGCTGTGCCGTATAAGCCCACCCTGGCGGAGTGGCTTGTCCTGTCGAATCGCCGGGTCCTTGCAGACCAGATGGAGTTCCTCCGGCCACGCTTCAGTAAGCACAGCCGCTGGGCTTCCTGACAGCGACCACACCAAAAGAGGCGACCTACTCGCTATACAGGGTAGGTCGTTCTTTTTTGGAGGTGGTTCATGGATATCCTTGAGATGGTAAGGCAATTCTTCTTGGAGAATCGCCCGCTAGCCCCGCCGGGCGACGGTCTCAAGCTTTGCGCAGATCGGCTGCGCCGGCGCACCTGGTATGGAGATCGTTTTTTCTGGGCTATATCCCCCGAAGACGCCGTGCTGCTGGGGGTTAATCGCTTGGGTCTGTACGATGAGACCCTGCGTGCGCTGGAGTACGCCAAGGACGACACGCTGGTCTTTGACCTGGTGATCGAGGATTACCGAGGCCGCAAGCCCGACGTCCTTGGTAAAGTCGAGCGCATTTCTGTCGCCGAAGCCCTATCGCGACTCTCGCGCTGCGTCACGGTCTACCAAGATCGAGCCGGGTATACAGTCGCCCACAAAGGGCTTATCTGGGTCCTGAGGTACAATGTCTCAGGAGAGTTTGTCTCGGCAGACCCGCCGATTCGCGCTGTTTGGAACAATGTCCGTGGGATATTGCTACCCTCGCACGCCGTTCCGGAGGAAGTGAAAATGCGGTTCAAAGCCTTGCTTCAAGAAGAGCAAGCGCCCTCGGATTCGCAGTTTCGGCTTGCCAGCTAGCCTGCTATTCCGGCCCTACTCTGTAGGGCCTTTTTACTTCGCTCCCTTGACTTGTCCGTTACTGTTGCTATACTAGAAGTTCAGTTTAGTATAGCTTTCTGCATTGCGGCGTTCTGCCGATTTCAGGCCTCCATTCTTAGTGCTGCTGAACAGGCGCATTTTCCGTGCGCGACTCTTTACACCATTAAATTCAACAACATGGCGCAACGATGCGCCTGTATGGAGGCTTTGTGAAACTCAGCCGTGTTACCAACACCGATCCGATCGTCCGCCAGTCTTGGGGAATCCATCAAAGTGTCGTGGACCTGCTCCGGGCCTATCAGGACCTCTATAAGGAGGTTCACAAGGACGAAATTCCCATGAATCAGCTCGCCGAAGAGATGTGCAAGTCCTTCATGGACAGTGACAAGCGCTTCCAGAGGTTTCTCAAAACCTGGCAGGACAAGAACAGTGGCAGCCCACAGCCATCGAGCTTTGGCGAAGAGGTCTGATTTGTTAGCGAAGTCCTCCATCCCCGCCCCGCAAACCACCGATGCTTCGGCGGATGAGCGGAGGGTTCTGAACCTCGCCGCGCGGTATGTGCTGAAAGCCTCGGGGTTGGTGGATGAAGAGGCTTCGGCTGAGGCGTTGTTTTCTGTACTGGCGGAGGCTGTGCAGCAGACAGCCTTTACCCGGGACTGGGAACTTCGATATCAGATCATGATTCCGGCGCCGACTCCGTCGAACAATGTGATTAAAGGTATGCAGTGGTTCGCATACCGGGATTTGAGACGGGCCTGGCGGGATCATATCTGGGCTGGACTGAACGGGAGGCTACCCCGAGAGCCGTTAGGTATGGCGCGGGTGGTGGTCAACCGCCATAGCAGCGGGATGCTGGACTGGGATAACGCACTCGGCGGGCTAAAGGTTTTGTTTGATTGCCTGGTGGTACCGACAAAGCGAAATCCTGATGGGCTGGGGTTGATCCTTGACGACAATCCCTCCGTGATGCCGGAGCCACCCTATATGCGGCAGGCCGAGACGCCACGGGGGGAAGGGTTCACTGAGTGCTTGATTTATGCCCCTAGGAATTGACGGATTCCGCGGCTTTGACATTTTTCAGCCAGAGTTCCACGTAGGCGACAACCCGGTTCCAGCGCCGCCGCCGAACCCTGACGTCACCGTCCGCCCAGGCGGTTAGCGTTGAAGGGGCCAGCTCGGACACGATACAGATCTGCTTATCCGTAAGGTCCTTGCGCCACTTTGAAATAGTGCGATCAATTTCGGCTCTAGGCACCCAAGTACCTTCAAGCGAAAGCTTTTTGCGCGAAGAAAGGCGCTGAATCGCTTTCATCAGGACAGTCAAATCGCCGCGGGGCGTTGCTCCGGATATCCATCCGACAAGACGTGATCGGTTGATATCCATGCCTGTCTCCGCGGACAGAAGTTCAGCCAACTCCTCTTGAGTGAGTTCTTTTGACTCCAGGAGCTGGACAAGGGTGCGCCCCAGATCGGAGCCGGGCTGAAGCTTTCCGCGCTTAGGGCGGCCCGAAAATGCATTTAAGTCCAGGGCTGGGGCTTTGAATTTCTTGATGCCTCTGGGCTTTGTTTTTTTCCTGATTGACTGCAACATGTGAGGTGTCCTCCGTTGAAACGCGAAACACAAAATAGCAAACGTACCTTGTACGACAAGGTATCACACATGGGTTTGGAGCGCAAACTCATTGATATTTCACTGGCTAAGGCCCAAATCCCCCGGTCGTTATACGACGATGTCTCGCAGGAGATCCGGATTTCGTGGCTAGGGGCCAAGGCCAACCCCAAGCTCAGTGATGGCGAGACCGCCTCGTACGCTCACACCATCGCCTTCCACACAGCGCTTCGTGTGCGGCGCGACCTGGCCGGGGCTGTGCGCCTGCCCGGCAGTGCTTTTCGCAAGCGTGCTGACGGCACGACTTATGTCCAGCCCGGGCATCTCGCAGCCCCGGTGCCGTGGGAGGACTTGTCGGAAGTGCTGCAAACGGATGAGGAAAAGCGGCCGGATGTCGAGAGTGAGTGGGAGGAGCTGCCCGACAATCTGGACGAAGAGATTGATTTGCGCCGGCCGCAGTCTGATCTGGAACAGCGCCTGCGCCGGTGTCTCACGAAAAAACAGCTGCGAATCATAAGCTTACTCAAGAGAGGGCATACTTTGTCCCAAATTGAGCGCAGGATTTCCATCCAGAGCAACACGCTCCAGCGCAATTTACGTATTATCTGCCGCCGAATTTCGGAAGAAAGCTAACCTAAGACGTATGCTATACTATGATGATGAAACGAGCTATATTCGCGCTGGCGCTGTCAATCCCGGGAACCTCTGTACTTGCCGATGACTTGGGGGTTTTCGGTCGTGTCTGGGATATTGAAGAGGTAGATCTTCGACGCATGATGGCCGAGCAAATTGCCCGAGTGGACCAAACCATCATCCAGGACGAACTCAAAACCTCGAGCAAGAACTACCTCAGGACGCTACCGGAGGACTACCTGCCCAAGGCAACCGCTACTCGAACCCATTGGGTGGATCCTTCCGTCGTGGTTTCGCAGGATATCTATGCGCCGGTCGAGCAGGAGGACGGCCGCTACGGCTGGGAGGTTATGGTGCCCGCTGGAACGCGAGTCAACCCTCTTACCGATGTCAGACCAGTTGATAATATGCTGTTCTTCAACGCTAAGGACCCGGAGCAGGTTGAGTTTGCGCTCAGTGCGCTCAAGGCCCACCCACGCAACCTTATGCTGGTCGCTACCGGCGGTGATGTCGGGGCTTTATCCGCAAAGATTCAGGTTCCGGTTTACCATTCGAACCCGTCGCTTATTGAGCGTTTTGAAATCCGAGCCATTCCCAGTCTGTTAGGTATTGGTACCGGCCCCCGCGAATTGTTCTTGGCCGTTACTGAGTTCGAACCCCCTTACGATCCCCGTCTTATTGAGAGGGCGTGGAATGGCCTGCCCGATACTTTGGAGATCACTCCATGATTCGCGCCACCTTATCCTTATTGCTTTTCTTGGCTATAGCGACTGGCTTAATGCCACAGAGCGCTACAGCAGCAGCTAATTGCGCCGGACGCTTCTTCAACCCGATCACGGATCCTAATTGGAAGAACTTCTTCCCGATCACAATCCTGGGCGTGAAGCTCGGTCCAAATTCCAACCCTCCAATGATGTACGAGCCGCCTATCTGCATTTGTCCGAGCCGCATGGCCGGCATTCCGATGCCTGGTATCGGGATTACTTTCTGGGAACCGATCTATATTGCTGAAATCGAGCGCACCCCTGGCTGTATGTCCTCCTTGGGCGGAGTGAACATCCTGCCTTCCTATCGCATGCAGGCGGGCGAGCAAGCCGCTTCGCACGGAAGTGACAATACCCCCAACATAACGCGCATGCAGATGCACTGGTATACCTACCCAATCTTCTATCTATTGGATCTATTTAAGGATGTAGGCTGCTTATCCTCTAGCGGCTTTGCTCTGGGTTATCTGACTGAGGTCGATCCGACTTGGCAGAATGATCTGTGGGGTGCAGTTTGGTCGCCCGAAGCGTCCCTTTTCGGTTCGCCGATCGCACAGATGGCGTGCTCAGTCGACGCTGTGGCCTCCAGTGTTGCCTATCCGCTGGATGCACTGTTCTGGTGCCAAGGCACGGGCGGCTCCACTTATCCGATGACCGGGAACTCGCAGCACTTGGATTCCAACCAAACCAGCAACATGTCACTGCTCGGGAAGTTCCTCTCCAAGGGGCATCGCCAGTTGATGCTGTTCGGCACCATTGGCCCGCAGGCTCAGTGCTTCTCCACGCCGATGCCTTTCATTATCAAAAGCCAGTACCGTATCAATCCCGTATTCCCAACACGTACTCGAGGTAGCCCGGTTTATCTCGGGCAGAGCGAATTCCGCTGGGGTTTGGCTCCGCCGGCCAATTACGCAACTCGCGAGTCTTCTTACTATTTGATTTGGCAGGGTCAGCAATGTTGCCTGAGGTTCTGAGCATGAGAAATCTGTTAATCGGCGCAATTGCTGCCTGTTGCCTTGGGATGGCCGGCGCAGAAGAAAGCCCTGAACAGGATTACTCGTTTGTGCCCAAGGAAGCGATGCCGCTGTATAGCGATGCGCCAGATTCCGCCTTGTCGGATACTGAGCGGCGAGGGTGGGATATTGCTCGCGAAATCCTTGAGGTTATGCCGCAAAACGGCGAACTCCCTGGACTCACGGCGCAAGATCGGGCTTGGGCTGAAGAACTTCAGCGCGGCGCGGCCGGTATTGCCGATAAAGCACTGGCTGCGGATCGCGAGAAAGTACTTGAATTTATGGGACTCTCGGACGACGAGAGCCGAATTTATGTCTTTGTCTCGTTCTCGATGCCGCTGGAGCTGCTACGCGCCTATGTGCGCGAGGCGATCTGGTCTGGCGCCATCTTGGTATTTCGCGGGATTCCTGAGGGTATGAATCTTCGGGAATTCGTCACCCAGAAGCTCTATCCGCTGATTGGGCGAAAAGGGGCCTCTGCCACCATTCAGATCGACCCGAAGTTGTTTGATTCGTTTGAAGTGTCCTCTGTTCCGACCATTGTCTACACAGAGAAGGCAGAGTCTGACCTGTGTCTGACTGATCGGGCGCAGCCCTTTGTATCGGGTGGCCGGGCACTGGATTATTTTGCTTGTGGCCCGGAATCCCCGAAAGATTACTGGAAGCTTTCCGGCGGCGTAACTATCTACTGGGCGCTGGAGGAATTCAGCAGCGCTGGCGCACCCGGTGCGCGTGCACATCTTGAGTCCCTTAATCGTGGTGGGTTTTGGAACGGGCAGGAGCAGTATCCCTTTGATGGTGATTGGGATTCGGTGTCCTTGCCGGACGAGGAGAACGACCTCCTTGAAACCATGAAGCAGTATGGCGACCTGTACGAGACACCCTACGGCATTGGCGTTGGTCCTGCGGGAATGACCGACGAGAACCAAGGCATTAAATTGCTAAGAAAACCTGACTAAATCTCTCTGGCAGGTGACGCCTCATGAGGGCTTCTGGCGCCAGCGAGTGCTTAATCGAGGGTTGCGGCCTATGCAGCAGCCCACCAAGTACCTATACAAGTAAGCGTTTCCTGCGGGTGCGTGGCCCGTGATCACCTTCCTAACTCCGGAGTTCCGCTTACATGTCTTTTGTTGGCCGTAAAGATGCACTAGCGCTGCTAGGCGCCAGTTCGGGGCTACTGACCGCGGCTCCTTGGCTTGCTGGTCATCCAGAATACTTGGCGGCCTTGGCGGCCACTGCCGCTGGCGGGGCTTATGTTGGCTGGAAAAAGGCGCAGCGGTGGGCGGATCGGACCGATACTCGATCCAGGGAAGGATTTGTGCTGCCTTCGGACCCTACTTTTCCGGAGTCCTTAGGCGAGCGCGGACTACGCCTCGGCTATACGCGCGATAAAGGGCTGCCGGTGGATATTGAGAACGGTCAGCTGATGCGGCACAGCGCAATCATCGGGCAATCTGGTGTGGGTAAGACCACCATCGGGGAATACCTGTTATGGAGCCAGATGACGCGGGGTGGTGGCTGGTTGTTTGTTGATGCCAAACTGGATGTTGAGACTCGCGACAAGCTCGCCCACATGGCAAAGCTCTTGGGACGTGAAGACGATTTTTATGTGCTGAATGTCGACGACCCTAGCAACTCTCACAGCTATAATCCTATTCTGGCTGGCGATGGAGACGAAGTTGCGTCACGGCTGTTGAACTTGCTGCCGAGTTCCGAAAACAACATCGGCGCTGACTTTTACAAGCAACAAGCAAACCAGGCGCTGACGGTAATCGTAGCCGCTCTTCAGAAAGCGAAATACCGTTACCACTTTGGTGACCTCTCGATTGCTTTGCAATCTGCCCGCGCCATCGAAGCTCTCGAACGATTGGTACCCGAGGGTTCGCCCGAGAAGCGCGCATTGCAGGTATTCCTTGATCAGTTCCGCCGTCGCACCAAGGAAGGTACTCAGCTGGACGTGAATAAATTAAAGGAAGTGCTTGGTGGTATGGCAGGGCGTATCGCCATGTTTGCGCAAGGCAAGTTCGGTGAGGTCTTCAATACCTACTCCCCGGAAATAAATCTGACGGACATTATTTTGGGCAATAAGATGCTTTACGTAATGCTGCCAACTATGGGCAAAGACGTGGCAGCTCTGAATCTGGGTAAGCTCGTGCTCTCTGATCTGCGTACTGCGGTCTACAATGTGCAGGCGCTCCCGAAATATCGCCGACCGACTCCTCCTTTTGTAGCGTTTTTGGATGAGATGGGGTCGTATGTGATGCCCGGTATTGCGCGTCTCTTTGAGCAGGCTCGTTCCGCAAATATCTGCCTAATCCCTGCCTTTCAGTCATTCGCAAACTTGTCGTCTGTGTCTCCTGATTTTGCTGACATGGTAGTGCAAAACACATGGAATAAAATCCTTTTCAAATTTGGTTCGAAAGACTCTCCTGAGATCGCTGCCGATATCATCGGCAAAACCATTCGTTTCCAGAAGACAATGTCCTTGTCGAAGAATGAGTCAAACTCAAGCCCATTGTTGCGTACAGTCCCGCAAACGGCTGAGAGCGCTGGCGGAGGTGTTGGCGTTTCGTGGAAGGAGCAAGAAGAATATCGCGCTTCCCCAGACCAGCTGAAGTCTCTCGGAATTGGTGAGGCTGTCGTGATGAGTGGTTCTCGCATGTTTCACATAAATACACCGATGTTGAAATTCCCGGAAGCCGTGCCGGAGTTCAGGGCGATAAGGCATCCGACGCGCGTACCTCAGGGTGAAGAGACCTTGAATTTTGAGTCCAGGTATCGCCAATTCCTGATGGATGCCGGCGTAGAGGGGGACAAGAAACCCTCTGAGCCTCCCTCGGCAGACTGAGCACAACCCATGAATACAATCCTGTTTTGGGCAGCCATTGTAATAGCGGGATTGATCTTGCTGTCATTTATCCCAGGACTTAAGCATTTCACCAAACCTGTCATTGAGAGCGTCTGGCAGCTCTTGCAAGCCTCCGGAATCAGCGTTGGCGCATGGTTTGTCTTCTTGACCAAGATCATCTGGCGTGCGCATGTGGATATTCTGCGCAACCTGGTCTTGCCTGTGAAAGAGTTGGACCCCACCCGCGAGGTTCGCGAGAGCCGGGAGTAGGTCAGCCCTCGCCATGGGGAGGTTCTATTTTTATCGAGGCTTGCGTAATTCGTCTCTGATGTTCGCTATACACAGTACAGGTCATGACCCTGTTTCATAGAGGACATTATTGTATGGCTAAGACAGAGCAGAAAATTACGATTGTCGGACGAGTTGGCGTCAACGACGGACTCAAACATGCCAATCGTGAAGGCGGTAAGGACTATTGCCGCGTCAGCGTGGTCGTGGATGACCCGTCAGGCAATTCCACTTGGTTCAAAGTGACCGCTTTCGAGGCGACCGCCAAAGAGATGGCCGAAAAAGCCACTAAGGGCACGCGCGTGAAAATCAGCGGCCGAGTATCTGCCAATGCCTATTTGGCTGAAGGTGGTGTTCCGGCAGCCAGCCTGAATATCGCAGCGGCATCGTTCGCCCTGATGGAGGCAGCCCGAAAAGGCGACTCCGCGGCCGCAGCGCCTGCCGAAAAGCCAGCCGCAGCCCAGGAACCCACTGAGGCGGAGAAGGCAATGGTTAAGCCGATCTTGGCATTGGTCAAGTCCGGGGATCTGTCCCTGAAGAAGGCTCGCGAGCAGATTCAGAAGATGCCGATTTCCGATGTCTCCAAGGATCGGGCTATGGCTCGGGCTGAGCAGCTGGCGGCCTAAGTTGCCTCATCTTTAACACCTCAACACCCACGGCTTCCGTGGGTGTCTTTTTATGTGCGTCTGATTCCCTATATATCCTGAGGGTCACTATTTAGGAGGACATAATGCCGCTCTACTTATCTCGCAACATCACCACGTCATTCATGGTGCTGGAGGTGCTGCTGGCCTTAGGGGTCGGATTGTACTTGGTGCTCGAGGCCCAGTTGCTGCCTCTGCGCCTCATTGGTTTTGCGGTCCTGTTGGATCTGTTGGTGCTGCTGAGCTTGGTACTGTACCAGATCCTGCGTTACCGTCGCCGGCACTGCCATGAAAGTATCGACGAGTCGTTTAATGACGATTTGTTTGAGGAAGAATTGGATCTCGATTCCTAACTCTTGTTCTATTTTCTAAGCCCGCCTTGCGCGGGCTTTTCTTCCGCCACACTGTCTATGCTATTGCAAATACACGGGTGCTACGCTAAAATAGCATATTGACCTAATATACTTTGGAGCCTCTTCATGCGTACGAAACCCTCTATTTTCGCCGGACTCTCTGGGCTTGCCGGTCTGGCGCTGATCGGCGCCGCTTTTGCCGTGGATTACCCTGCTCCTATCGTGGCCGCACAATCGGCCGGCTTCAAAATTCACGAGTCCTTCGATGCGGGTGACGGCATGACGGGGTGGGCTACCTCCGGGCAGGATCGCGATGTAATTATCTACACCACCCCCTCGGGGACGCAGGCGCTGATCGGTGTGATGCTGGACGCCACCGGCCGAAACCTCACCGAAGGTCACTTGGCGCAATATGTTCCGAAACCGGATTACACTGCGGCGTGGGCGCGCCTCGCCTCTGCCGCTGTCGTGTCGGAGGGGAATCCAGTCTCTGGTAACGTCGTCTATGTCTTCATGGAGCCGAATTGCGGTTACTGTCACCGTTTTTGGGAGGCCAGTCGCCCCTATGTTGAAACCGGCAAGGTGGAGCTGCGCCACATTATGGTCAGTTTCCTGCACCAGTCCAGCGCCTCCAAAAACGCCGCCATCCTGGAGGCTGCAAACCCGGCCGCACTGCTGGCCGAGCATGAGGACGCCTTTCAGTCTGGCGGCATTGATGGCATCGCCGCACCGAAAGAGGAGACCATTGCGGCGCTGGAGCACAATAACGGCCTGATGCGGGAGTTGGGTCTTCAGGGTACGCCGGCGATCGTTTTCAGGAATGCGGACGGTCAAGTCGAGATCGTAAAAGGCCTGCCACCCCCGACGCAGATGCCTCTGATCTTCAATCTGTCGGCGACAGATGTTGCACGATCATCGAACCAGTGACGAGACTTGGGCGTCGCCTGCTATCGGTGACGTCCCTTGAATCACCCCTCCATGAGACCGCCTTCGGGCGGTCTTATCTTTGCTTGCCGTGCTGCGGACTTGCTATGCTGGCCGGCATGACCCTTCCGCTGCTGTCGACCCTGCGCTGTGCTTTCACGCAGACCCCAACCCCGGAGTCTGGGGGACGCCTCATTGAGATCCGAGGGGAGTTATGGACTGGAGGGGCTGGGGCAGGGCAACTGGCTGGCAATGTCTCTGCCGTCTCCATCAACCTGCTTGATACTTGGGTCGCCGGAGAGACGGTTGAATCCGTATTCGGGCTGGATCCCGGTCTCGCGGTGTTCTATACAGCGCTATTTGAGGGTCCCTCCGAAGACGCTCCGCTCTTTGTGAAGTTGGGGGGTTACAGTGCAGACTGGCTGCTGATTATTCGCCGCATCGAGCTATTCCCGGAACACCGTGGCCAAGGCTTGGGCGGTGCTGTAATTCAGAACCTGGTGACGACCTACGCCCACGGGGGATTGGTGCTCTTGGAGGTGCGGCCGCTTCAGGAGTTTGCTGACCGCAACGCTGTGTGGGCGGCTCGGATGGGTTACTCGGATGCCGAGAGCAACTTAGCAACCGCGACCGATAAACTCGTCACCTATTATACCCGGCAGGGGTTTTCTGAACTGCATGCGAACACAGATGGGCGGCGCATCCTTGTTTTGCATTCGAACCCTCTTCCTTAACCTGAAAACGCCTTAAAACAATGGATTACCTCATCCTCGATGGATGCGTTGCAGAGGTTTATCTATTTAATCGCCATTCCGGACCAGAATCCCTCCTGATTCGCTATACCTAGTGCGCATTTGCGCTTGGACATTCAATAGAGGAGTAGGTGATGTCTGTTGAGATGGTTATTTTGGAGGGAAATGTCGGCAGCAATAGCGGTCTTCGGACCGTCGGAGCAAACAACTCCCAGGTCTGTGATCTGACCCTTGCGGTCAATCAGATCGGTAAAGAAGAGCCGAAGTGGCACAATCTCGTGTGCTGGGGTAAGACGGCCGAGATTGCCTCCAAGTACTGCGACAAGGGCCGCGATATCTTCGTCGTCGGCCGCATACAGAAGCGTCCTTACGAAAAAGAAGGCGAGAAGCGTGTTCAGGTCGAGATTGTCGTCGATGAACTCTACCTCGATACCGCATCAGTAACCGTTGTCAAAGGCCGTATCGGCCAGAATGACGGGCTTCGCGAAGCCAACAGCGGCAAGAAGGTTTGTAACGTCACGGTCGCCGTGGACAGCCGCAACAAGGATAATCCGCCGGAATGGTTCCGTGCGACCCTGTGGGATAAGACCGCTGAAATCGCTGCGGAATATGCCGAAAAAGGTCGTATGGTCACAATTATCGGCCGGATGCAGACGCGCACCTATGAGAAGGATGGTGAGAAGAAGTTTTCCACCGAACTCATGGGCAACCAGCTGATTCTGGGTCGCCGTCCGAAGCCAGAAGGTGACTCCGGTTCTGATCGCAACGAATCGCGGGCTGTGGCATCGACTCAGCGCGCTCAGGATTCCCAGTCGACACTGGCACCCGCTGGCGACACGGGAGACGATGACCTCGAGTTCTAAAGCAACGAAGGTACTCTGTTAACCCCTTTCGAACCCTGTCTCTAATGGCAGGGTTCTTTTTATGCAAACGGGGCAAGAAAAAGCGGCCGAAAAACGGCCGCGTAAAGGTTAGCGTGTAATTCCGAACTGGTACAAGAATCCTTGCACGTCCTCGGAGTCGAGGCGGTTGCCACTTGAGAGATTAACCGCTTGTCGCGGCTTATCCTTCACATGTTCGTTGGCCAGTACGAGAATGTTGCCTTTGGGTGTGATGAAGCCATACGCATCATTGTGACTGTTGGCGGTAAGCACAGATGTATTGCCGCCAAATATGCTACGCAAAGTATTCGCAGTAGCACCAGCAATACGAAACACCTCCTTCTCTGTAGAGCGCGGCTTGGCCGCGTTCAGATTGACGGTGCCATAGGTCGCTGCGCCGAAGCCCTTGGGGTCGAGCTGTGAACTTGCCAGCGTCGAAGTGCTGTCCCCAAAAACCATCAAGCGTAGAGTGAGGTCAATCGCGGTCGTCAATCCCATGTCGACCGATTCACCCAAATGGACACACCAATCGCCTATATATCGTTCCGTCGAAGCCAGATTCGTCAGGCATGCACGAAGTCTCCGAAAATCCCTGGTCATGGTGGAACTCTGACGCTGGAGCCGAGCAACATACCCGGTTCGAGCGGAATCCGCCAAAGGCGGCTGATCAATAAACACGGCGGTTGTATTGACGAAGCGATTGTATTCAGTGTTGTGAATACGGTCCTTCACCAAAACCTTTGCCGAGCCATCCGCACTGTAGTGCATGATCACCGTTTCAACGTGATTCGTATTCTCCGTCACCACCTTCTGCACATACCAGCCGCCATCCAGTGCCGGGCTTGCGAAGCGTACACCTTGGGGGCCGGTTACGTTTTGGCCCTCCAGGTCGTACCCCGCATAGGACAGGGTGTCGCGTGCCGTGCTCTGCGCAACGAACACACCGTTCTTTCCGACAACCACATGCACGGCGTTCGGGATCGTCCCCAAAGTCGAGACAATCTCCCCGCCCTTGGATACGGCATAGAACACCACCGAGATGCTGCCTCCGGTAGCCGGGATCAACGACACCTCAATGGGTTGCGCCGTCTGGTACACAGCGACCAGATACCCCTGCTCCGTCGGCAGAAAACCTGCAACATCCGAGTATCCACCGGGGGCGGAGAACTGCCGACCCTGAATGAACAGTGCGTTACTCTGCTCTGCTCGATAGCGAGCCGGAACCCATACCGTGGTAGCGTCTGCCATCCCAGCCTCAAGCAGCGACTCGGTGGCCGAGGCCACAACCGACTGCGGGAGCGTTGCCAGGATCAGAGAGAACAGGGCTGCACTTGTGAGCAACCTACTGAAATACTTACACATAATTAACCTCCAGAGTGAAATGACCTGTCAGATTCCAAAGAATCCTACTGAGGTATAGGGAATACGTAGTATTTCTTGGTAGGGCCAAAACAGGCAGAATCGGCCGCCCTTCACCGGAGTTAAGGACAGCCTATAAACGGAGGAGAGAGTACGCCTTGAATTAGGGCAGAGCGGGATTCAGTCCGCCGCTGGGACGGGTGGTTCTGCCAAATGGGTGCGCCCACGGCCGGCGGTCTTTGCTTCGTACATAGCGGCGTCTGCACGCGCCAAAACCGACTCGACCGACTCGTGCGCCACCCACTGGGCAAGTCCTGCACTAAATGCGACGGGAGTCAGCTCTCCGCGGAAAATGAAGGGGTTTCGTTTCAAGGCTGCCCGCACTCGCTGTAATGCCACTTCTCCGGACTTCAAAGACGTATCGGCCATTAGTACAGCGAATTCTTCACCGCCGTAGCGTGCGACGGCGTCTGTCGGGCGCAGACAGGTGATCAGGGTTCGTGCAAAATGAATCAGCGCTTCGTCCCCGCCGGCATGCCCCAGTGTATCGTTCAGCTTTTTGAAGTGATCCAAATCGAGCAAGCCTACCACCAGGTCGCCGCCGGAGCGGTCTGCTGAGCGGCGTTCTTTATTCATGACATGCATCAATCCTCGGCGATTGAAGACCTGGGTTAGCGGGTCTTGCATTACCAAGTGTTCCGTTTCAGCTAACTTGCTGTTGAGGATTACGATCCTCTCCATACTGTCCCGCACCTGCTGCTCTGCCGTATCCAGCCGGCGCCGGAGAGCGCCCGCTGCTCGGACAATAGGGGCTAAATCCAACAACAGATCCTCCATGGAACACCGCACCTCGGCAGGGGTTCGCGCCGCCTGAAACGCTGCCGTACGCGATGCCAAAACGGACGGCTCAAGATCCAGTTCGCAAGCAATCGCCGTCAGCGGCTCCATTATGCGCAGCATGGCGCCTTTGATCCGCAGACTATCCTGCATGTCTGCCGGCGAGAATTGACCCCGGAGTTCCAGTATCCGCTTTAGCCCCTGTTCAATGGCTTGAGGATCCATCAGTGCGGTGGGTTTGGCTACTAGCAGGGACACCTTATAGATTTCGCGCCGAAGCTGGGGATCCCCTGCGGTCAGCAGGGCGAGCGCTGCCATCGTCGACCGAACAACCCGGACCGCCGATTCAAGCATCGCCAGATGGCCCTCCGGACCTTGCTGTCCCGGCGTTCCGGTAAATGCGGCGGTGTAGTTTTCCGGGGTAGGCGGAATGCCGTGGTCCACCAGATACTGGAGGGCCGCCCGAGCCTGGTCGATGGCGAGATGGTAAGGGACGGATGAGGTCGACATAGAACCGTATAGCCATCAGTAGGGATGTTTTTCTTATTCCCTATACATCCTGAGGCCCTTATTTCTCAGGAGAGCATCTATGTTGAACGCTGCAAAAGCACAGGAAATCCGTAATAGCGTCACCCAGCTGATCAAGACTGCTTCTCCGGAGGATCGGATAGGCCGTCCCTTGGTTGTCCGCCTGCTTGATTTGGAGGGGGGCGCCTACGAAATGTTCTTCTTGGACCAAGAGAAGGACGCTGTTGAAGTCAAGGACGTTTCTGCGACCTTTCAGATCCAGAATGTACCAGTTGATCGTCTCTCGACGGAGGTGCTGTTCCGTTTCAGGTCTGTGTTGAACGATGCTCGGCGTGAACACCGAGTCAAAAAACTGCGTTAATTCTTCTGCGGCCTCCCTGAGGCCGCTTTTATTTTGCAGCCTGGCAGAATACCGGTTGCGCCCAAATATACACTGATGCTACACTAATACCATCACCATACCTCAAGAAGGTAATCAATTGTATGGCAAACAGTAGCTTAGCAACGATGCAGCCCCTCGACCCCCTTCCGGAGCAACCCCTGTCGCGCGTAAACCAGACTTTTCAAGGGGTTGGTGATGTGATGAGCGAACTGGCCCTTGTCTATCAACGTGGCAATGCCCACGGAGACCTCCAAAATCGAGCGCACGCCCTCGCGCTTCGGTTGATCGACGTTATTGAGCGGGACCCGGATGCCTCGATTGCCTGCCTTCATTTAGTTCGCAAGGGGCCGTACTCCGTCTGGCACTCGGTCCATGCGGCGATCTTGACCGAGATCGTGGGTCGTTTTGTCGGCTGGGGCATGATTGAACGCATCTCAGTCTGTTGTGCGGCGCTGACCATGAACCTCGGTATGCAGGAGTTGCAAAATGAACTCTATCGACAAAAGGAACCTTTGACGGATGTTCAGCGCCTTGAGATCAACCATCACCCAGAACTCAGCGCCGGCATCCTGCGCGATGCGGGGGTTTTCGATCCAATCTGGTTGGGGGTGGTCCTCAATCATCATGAAACCCTGGAAGGCAGCGGCTATCCCCGTGCGCTGGAAGGTGCTGCGGTCCCGGTCTACGCCAGAGTCCTGCATCTGGCGGATGTCTACTGCGCCCAAGTCTCATCCCGCCTATACCGCCCCTCGGCCCTGAGCGAAAGCGTGATGCTGAAGATGTTCGAACACCGTGGCAGCAGCCTGGGCCGCAGTCTAGTGCATCTGTTCTTGAAGGCGGTGGGCGGCTTCCCCGCAGGGACCACGGTAGAACTCGGCAATGGGGATGTCGCTATCGTGATTCGCAGAGGCGATGCCCCTCGTTCGGCTTACCACCCCCTTGTGCGTAGCGTCTTATCGGCTGACGGAGTGGTCTACGAAGAGCCGCCGGTGCGTGACACGGAACAAGCCCAGTTCAGTATTGAGGCTGTTCGAGAAGCTGCGCCGAAGTGCTTGCCGTATGCGCTGGAAACGCTCTGGATTGCTGACTAGGATTCCCTGCCGACAAGGCCGCTCTTGGGCGGCTTTTTTTTGATGCAGCCCGGCATTGGAGGTGATGCGCTACGCCGGCCGCGTTCACGCATCTGACGGAGGACTCACTCCGTTGACAAAAACACAAAAGAGCAAGGCTGTCGGTCATCGTTCGGCCGATATTCGTTTGCGGCAAAAGGATAAGGTGTGCCAGTAGAGATTCTTGCCCAAATCATCGGTTTTCTCATCGTGCCGATGGCAATCTTTAAATTTCAATCAATACAGAAAAAGAACGTGTTGCGCTGGAATGCTGCAATCGGCGGGTTCTACAGTCTCCATTTCGCCTTAATGGGACACTTTGAAGCCGTGGCGGTAGCGTCGACTCAAGCACTGTTTAGCTACCATGCCTCGCGCACTAATGCGGAACTATCTATAAAAAAGCGCATAGTAATTACGCTTATACCAAGCAGTGTAGCGCTTTATTTCATGGATACGATTGCATGGTACAGCGCGCTCCCGATGGCGGCGTTTATGGTGGGGCGATTTGCCGAGACCAGTGACTGCAATCTGCAAATGAGACTGCTGATGCTGCCCACCCACATAATGTGGTTTATCTTTGGAGCCTTCACCGGCTCCTATCCTGTGATGGCTGTCGAAGCAACCACCTTCATCTCCAATGTTATCGGGATTTATCGCGTCAAACAGAAAGAAATAGCCGCACCCCTATCAACTTTCAGTGGTCCGCTTTCGGGCAAAAAAGACGCCCAATAATACGCCCCTAAAGCCTGCCGCGGATGATCTTCGAGGGCAGACGCCCGTAAACCTCGGGCCGTGGTTAATCTGACCAATATCTAGCCTCCAGCCCCTAAAGCCCTAGAATTGCCAAGAAAACTTCCGCTAGGTACTGAGTTTCGCTATACGACTCAAGGACAATCTAAGGCCAGAGGTGTTGTTATGAAAACACGGGTCGATTTTAGTGTTACACGGGTTGCAGCACGAGGTAATTGGGATTGGATCCTGGGGACTCTAGCACCCGAGCTTCAGCATGCCTTGGAGGCGGCGCCGCATCATGTGCCGTGCCCTGTCCATGGCGGAGAGAACGGGGATGGGTTTCGGTTCTTCCGGGATTTCAACCAGAACGGAGGTTGTATTTGCAACAGTTGCGTGAATCCAACCACCGGAAGAAAAGGATTTTCTGATGGGTTTGAGACGTTGGCTTGGTACAAGGGCTACTCGATCAAAGACGCCTTCCATGAAGTCGCGGAATTTTTGGGTGGGGAGTGTTCTGCCCCCATAGAAACCCGAAGAGCCGCGCCGAGTGTCTCGCCAACGAAAGCAGAGGAGATCGCCCGCAGGGATCAGAAGTACCAACGCCGGTTGGACCAGGCGTGGGAGCAGTCACTCCCCTACTGGGCCGCAGAAGCGGAACCCTTGCGGCGTTACTTCGCGAAACGGGGTTTGGATCCTGATCGGCTTCCGGATGCACTCAGATTCCATCCCTTGATGGAGTACTGGCACAGAAAGAAGCGGTACGGTTCCTTCCCGGCCATTCTGGCAAGGCTCTATGCGCCAGATGGTACCGCAATCACGCTGCATCGCACCTTCATCACTCGTGAGGGCGATAAGGCCCCAGTACCCAAGGCTAAGACGGTGATGGCTTTCCCCGGCTCAGGGAAAGGCCGCTTGACGGGAAGCGCGATTCGTTTGTTTCCTGCGGAACCTCGGATGGGGATCTGCGAAGGAATTGAGGATGCGCTGGCGATCTGGCAAGTAACTGGCCGGGTTGTTTGGCCTTGCTACTCCAATACTCTGTTGGAGCAGGTCGTCCTCCCGGACATCGTTGAAGAATTGGATATTTGGTCTGACTATGATCTGAACGAAGCGGGGCAAACCTCCGCTGAAGCCAGACGTGTACAGGCGGAGGCCGATGGTTTGCGCGCCTATGTCCATATCCCTGATTTTGGACTGCCAGAGGGCGCCACCAAGCAAGACTGGTTGGAGGTATTACTCAGGCACGGCAAACAGGCCTTTCCAAAAGCTGCATAATCTTTATCCACCCCGGCCAATGGCTGGGGTTTTTTATGAAGCAGGAGAGGTTAACCGGGGTGTGATGGGTCTCATCCAGAATTTGACACTTACACACTACTGCTTTACTATAGCAACTGTATAGGTTGTACTTAACTGCCCCTCTCGGAATGGATGACACTAATGCTGCATACCTCCTCCCCTTTAGCCCTGTTCCCTGGGCGCGACGAACTGTTTTCTGAGCATCTGGCACGCGCCAACCGTGTTCAACGCGTCACCGCAATCCGCAATATTCTTGACCGTGATGGCCGGCTGCTGCTTTCTCGCGGCGCACAGGTCGACGAAGACTGCGCTGTGCGTGTCTGCGAGCAAGGACTGCTCCATCCGCTGGAGTCACAGGTTGCCTTGGAAAAAGTGTTATCTGCAAGTGATTTGCACCACCGTTTTGAAATTATGTTTCGAACCTACCCGGACGTCAAAACCCTGCACCACACGCTCGGCTTGGCGCCCGCTCTGCAAGGGTTACTGCAAACGACGGAGCAGTTCCCGGACTCCCTGTGGCTGCGCCTGAGTGTACTAGAACTCTCATTACCCGAGATCTTCCAGAAGGCTGTGCTGAGCGCCTGGCTGACCTTGCTGATCAGCAACCAGGCGGAATTGCCTGACGGGGTTTTCGAGTCTGCGTTTCAGGCAGCCCTTCTGAAGGATATCGGTTTTTTGCACTTGGACCCCGCTATCGTCGAACACAAAGGCTGGCTGAGTCCGAACGATTGGCGCGAAATCCAGACCCATGTCGTGCTGAGCGAAGCGCTGCTGTCCAATATTGATACCTTATCGCCAATGGTGAGCGCCGGCGTGGCTGAGCACCACGAGCGCCCGGATGGGAGCGGGTACCCGTACGCCCTGATGGGTGATGACCTGCATATCGTAGGGCAGCTGGTCGGGCTTGCGGACGGACTTCAGGCGGTACGTTCTGGTCCGTTGGCGGCGGCGGGCTATTGCTTGAGTGATGCCCTGTATTTTTTGAATATGGCCACATTGCCGCCGTTTGAGGATCTGTACTTCGCTGCGATTGCCGCTATTGAACGTGCGCAACCAAGCCCGACGGTGCGCCAGCCGGCGGGAGGTATTGGTTTCTATCGGGACCTACTGCTGGCGCGCAACGAGGCCATTAGTGGCAGTTTCTGCGCACTGGATGCCTTGTTCTATGCGTTGCATGAGGGCGAGGCGGCTGCACCCTCTCCATTGAGCGCTTTGGTCGTACGGGCGCTGTCGATGGTTGTCGATGCCGGGCTGATGAAACCCGAAGCCGCAGCGTGGATGCTCGAGGTTGTGGAGCCAGCCAAGGATCAGACGGTCACGAGACTGAATGGCGTGGAGCTGATCCAGAACGAAGTGCTGTGGCAGTTCCGGATAACCTTACGGGCCTTGGAAGGGGCGCTGCGCCGAGAGGAGCTTGAAGGGTCGGCCAAGGTGTGCGCCAAAGAAGCCATTGGAAGTCTTGCCAGCTGCCTGAAGTCCTTGGGTTTTCGCGACACCTTGCCCTCGCACGAAGGGGTGCGCGCCTTGCTGAGTAGAAACCTTGACCCCGTTCCGCTAGCGGCCTGCTGAGCGCGCTGCGTGTCCGCCCAGAGGGGTTCTGCGTAGCCCGAAGGTGGGCACCATGCTTATCCCTGAAATGACTCAATACTCGCTATACATCGGCGAGGTCCATCATAAGAGGAAGTATTATGAGCTGCCAACAGTGTCAAAACGCCCGCAAGGCTCTCCGTTCGGGTATGATCGCCTGCAAATTCTGGACCGAGTATCGGGACGGATCTGCACTACCGGAGAAAAACCCCTTCACCGGGGAGTTCCAGGGTGATCTCGAGACCTACGGTCCGGAGACCAGCAGGCTCGGTTGGGCGAAACTGGATGTGACGCCGGATGCCCCGAAGGGTGAAGGTACCATGGTGAAAGATCGGGTCCTGGTCCCGGCCGATGACATCTGCTTTGCCTTCAACTCCGCCGCGGCCCTCTCCGTCGCTGCGTAACTCTCAACCCCGCCACCTTGGCGGGGTTTCTTTGTAAACAACTCGCACCTCCTGTCCTGCCTCGCCGGTAGCCTGTCTAGGTCACCGGAGAGCGCCTGTGCGGCCTTTTCAGGGACTCGGCGGCCGAGAGGACTGGTGAGACCGTTAAGGCGCTAAAACCTGTGCTGAGGGGCTGTCTGCGAGGTTGGCGTACAAGAAGGGCTTATTACGCCTCTTGCCTGGCTGGCGAAACATAAGAGGGACTTCAGACGGTAAAAAGCCACGACCCTGAGGAAGAGAGGGTCGTGGCGGGGCGGAGGACAAAAGATGGAGGATCAGGCGCTACGAACTGCGGACAACTGGGTTGTAAGACCCAGCCGCTGATAGGAGGCCACTTGCTCCCAGTTGAAGGAAGCATGGGGCTTGGTGCGCTCCATCTGGGCTTGTGCGGCAGCCACCACAATACAATCGACGAGGGTTGGGCGGTCGCCGGCCAAGTGCGGGTTGTGATGCTCTTTCGCGGCGCAGGCCAAGTCGTCAGGGAAATTCCACGATTTCAGGATCCGTTCGCCAAGTGCGGCGTGGTACTGCTCAATCAGGGCATCGATCTCCGCTTGCTCCAAGGACTCTGAAGAAAGTGTTTCGAGATGCATCAGCAGCGGTAATTTGCCGATATCGGCCAGCAGTCCTCCGAGATAGGCGACATCGGGGCGTACTGCGCCGATTCCGACTTCTGCGGCCAGATGCCGTGCCAGCGTACCTATGCGGGTGCTTTGCTCCCAGACATCTCGTAGCCGGCGATTGATGCCCGGAATTGTGGATTTGAAGATCTGCCCCATTACGAGACCGGTAACCATGTGCGGAAGGACCTTCAGGCCGATCCGGGTAATGGCCATTTGCAGGTCGTCCACGGAGCGAGTGCCGCGGGTAAGCGGTGAGTTTGCGATCTGGATAATCCGGGCCGCCAGCGCTGCATCGGTCTCAATGATTTTTACGAAGTCGCTGGTTCGGGATTTAGGGTCTTGGGCTACTCTTCGGACCGCGGTCGCCACGCCGGGAAGCGTCGGCAATACCAAAGTGCCGTTATCCACATCCTCAAGCAAGGATGCGATAATACGATTTGCATTATCCATTGACACGCCTCAACTGGTTCCGTGAAAATACTGTCAAAACACAGTGTAGCAAGGGTATCGTTTTCTGTCAACAGTCGGAAATCAGTGAATTAGGTCGTAGGATTCCTCGTGGAGGGGCGGAGATGTGGAGGTGACCATATTTGCCAAGGGTTCGACTTGGCTTGTAAAACAGGCATTTATTGTTTTCATGAGCACTCCGCGCAGATCAGCGTCGGACGTCTCGGCGATCAGTCGGGTCAGAACGGTGGGGTCGATGGATGAGACGCCCCATGACTGTGAGATAATCACGTCGTCCTGTCCTGGACGGTGGAAGCGCTCAATACTACCGGAATCGTCTTCGATGTTGAGGTCGTACGGGATGCCGTGATTCTTCAGCAGGTCCTCAACCTCCAGCGCCAGCAGACTTTCCTCATCAAGGGATTCGGCATAGATCAACCCTTCATCGATCTCGTGTCCCTCAAACCGCTCAAAGATGAAGTCCTTGACGGCTTGATGTGTCAGCGCATACTCGGGGAAAGTGACTCCGACATGGCTCAACATGCAGCAACTCCAAGCAGACGAATGGTATGACGTATAGCGAACCGGTGCGTAATTCCGGAGCCTCATTGCGTCATAAAATCTTGCCCGTTTCCTGTGGCGGGATATCAAAGAATACTGTTGGATACCTGTAGCATCGGCAAAATGGTAATGCCGAACAGGACGCCGCCAGAAAGCGTCAGAAACAAAGCAGCGACCATCTGCATGATGGGAACAAACGAGGCGAGACGCTGATTGTACATATCCCGGTACTGGCCAGAGAGCGCATCGAGCGAACCCGCCACCTGCTCACGATCCTGCGAGGTTGTTAAGGCCGCCTTATCGGTCGGGTGCAGGGTTTGCATTGCCATCGCCCACGGTTTCCCGGAGCGCACGGCTTTGATCGCCCGTTCCAGATCGGTTCGCAGCGCGCCCTTGGGGGCGGCGTCGGCGGAAAGCTTCAAGGCCTCTTCAATACGCACCCCCGAGTGGATCAGCAACGATAAACCGTAGAGTACGGTGTAGTTGTTTTTGGCAAGGATCAAGTCCTTATAGTAGGGGATTTTCAAAACCAGGTTGTCCGCCGCATTCGGGATGATGCGTCGCCCCATCGTGCCCAGCCACAACAGGAAGAGGAAAGCGGTCATGAGCACGCCCATCACGATCGTCATGACATCGGCTGTGAGGTACACCCAGTCAATATCGAGGTTTTGGGATTGAGATTGCATGATGGAGGACTCCATCAGTTGTGGTCCCAGCACCTTCGTCGAATACAGGGTCAGAATACCGGCACCGAAGAACCCGCCAATGGCCACCCAGATCCCTTTACCGGCGGAGCGTCGAATGCGGTTCAGTTCAAGCTCGAACCGGGCGGCGTCTTGCAGGGCACGCCAAGTCTCACCGCCACGTGCGCCGGCACGGATCAAGGCAATCGTTGCCTCGGGGAAATCCGGCTGGCCAATAGCCTCCATGGCCTCAGCGATATCCGCACCCGCCTCAATGCGCCGCAGCATGGATCCCGATACGGACCGGATGCGGCCCGAAAAGGTGTCGCGCAGCAACGTCAACGCCTCACCGGTGCCGACGCGGGAGGCCAGCATCGCCGAGAGGCGCTGCAAAAAGGTCTGCCGCTCTTCAGGCGACATCCCCTTGCGCATCTTTAAGGCATACGTTCGCTTGACCGACAGAATCTGGCCGATCTGGCCCGCTTGCAGGCGGGCGTCGACCTCATTCTTGGCTTCGATCTCGACTTCCTTGGGGCCGCGGGGAGTGCGGCAGCGAGCGATATATGTCGGCATGGCGTTGGCTCCTGAATCCAGCCTTAGGTCGTGGACTCGGATGTGTCAGGGGTTGCGGGCAGTGCGGCTGCCGCGGTTTTATCAAGCAGGCTACGCGCCTCCTCGCCAAAGACACGCAGTATTTCCGTCTCTGTAGTCACTCCCGCACGGTACTTGTCGACTGCGTCCTCGATCATGTCCGCCCAAGTTTGCTCGCCATGCATCATCGCCTGCACATCATCCACGGCCGGGAAGTAGGCGCACTCTGACACGATGGTGCGTCCGGTGTATCCGGTATTGATGCAGGCGGGGCAGCCACCGCCGTCACAGGTAGTGCATTTGACACGCACCAGCCGTTGTACCAGAACGGAGCGCAGGAGGTATTTTAGTTCGTGTTCCGGGACGCCGAGGTCTCGCAGGCGGTCGATGGCACCGCGGATGGATCCGGTGTGCAGCGTCCCGAGCACCAAGTGGCCAGTTTCCGCCGCCCTCAAGGCATTGCGAGCCGTCTCGAGGTCACGGATTTCCCCGAGAATGATGACGTCCGGGTCGGCACGCATGAACGCGCGAACGGCGCGGGCGAAGTCCAGCCCTACGGCATTGTTGATGTTCACTTGGCCAGCGAAGGAGATGCGATACTCAACCGGGTCTTCGACGGAATACACGGCACGACCGAAGCGGTCCATTTCGCGCACCGTTGCGTTCAGGGTGGTTGTTTTGCCAGAGCCAGTAGGTCCGCAGATCAGGCACAGGCCGTCCGAGCGGGTGACCCCTTTGCGCCAATCGTCAAGGCGCGAGATGCCCAGCCCATCCAGGGTCGGCTGTACGCGGTCGGGATCCAGCAGCCGAATCACGACCACTTCACCGTCTGGTGAGGGGAGGGTGGCGACACGCATATCGATCAACCGACCGCCGTGCTCCACCTGGAAGCCGCCATCTTGCGGGATTCGTCGCTCCGCCAGGTCCATACGCGCCCGATCCTTGATGCGGGCTACCAGCATATTGTATTCCTCCAGCGCACCTTCATGCGCAATATGCCGCACACCCAGGTAGCGGAACAGCACTGAGTAGGATTTGTGCCGGGGCATAATGTGCACGTCCGAGATCTGCTCGGTCAGGGCGCGGCGCAACAGCTGGTCCACCAATGCCCCCTCCTGCGAGTTCATTTGGTTGACCTTCTCGACATAGTCGTCGATGCGCTCGGGGGACGCCGGCACAAAACGGATGCGTTTTTCTGGGAAATAGGGTTCCAGGATGCTACGGACCTCGATCTCCCTGGATAGGGTAGCCACGAATAAGTCCTGGTCGTTTTCAGCGACCAGTAAGATCCCCTTGGTCATTAGCACTTGCGGTGGAATACGGGAGGTGAAGATCTGCTCCCGGATAATCCGGTCCGGATTCACCTCCAAGATGGCGGCCACCAGGTCTTTATGGGTCAGGAACCCGTTGCGCACCAAGATCATGCCGAGCAGCTCGCCGCTGATCTTCTGCTCCATCAATGCGGATTTCAGCACATCCTCGCGGACGAGGTTGTGTTTGAGCAGGTATTCCCCTAAGCGAGGGTGCAGCATTGCATTATCTCCGACAGGTCCAAAGAGACCGGTTCAATACTTGGATGGCGTCTGGCGGGGTCGTCGGGGTGGGTGCGGACGACCCCATATCTGCGTCCGTGGATCGGTAGAACAGATCCCCTTGCCAGCAACTGGTCAACGCATACGCGGTGGCGCTGGCCCCGTACAGGCCTTGCCCACCACCGTCGTAGATTGCAATATCCGGGCGGTGGGTAGCGCTACCGACCTGCGCACCTCCACTTAAGGCCAGGGTTCCACCACCGGTGACCGTGACGCCGCGCGCCGCACCGTTGGGGGTGGCCAGCGTTGCGCCATGCAAACGCAGACGACCCTCGACATATAGCGCACTGGAGGGATAGTGCGCCGCCGTCAGGATTGAGCCGCTTTCGGCCTGCACATCTGCGAGTGCCCCGATACTGAGTAAGCTGGCGGGGGAGCCGGCCCCTTGGACGCTACCTGTCAGCGCTGCGCCGCGCAGCGTCACCTTGGCCTTACCTTCCGCCACGAGTCCGGGGCGGGCAGCGGGGATCGTCAGCGTGAGGGTTGAATTGTTGTCCGCATCCAGACTGCCGCCGGATAGCCAGGCCGAACCCGTATTCGTCGCGGCCGCCGTAATGCTCAGGCTTGCGCCGACCAATGCGATGTCCGAGTTGGTGGATACCAGCGAAAATCCCGCCCCTGAGTCCGCAGGCAGCTGTACAGGCCCGTACAGCGTGACGGCGCTGTTCTTGAGCACTAGAGCGGGGGTTGCGAGGTTGCGCAGCTGTGCGGTGTTGTGCGTCAGTCCTAGTGCGCCTCCGGCGCCAAGCGTCAGATCCCGCACGGTAAGACTCAGTCCTGGGATTGCCAGCAAGAAGTTCTCGGCCGCCGGCGGGGCCAGCACGGTTGCGATACGCCCGGCGCCTTGCAGCGTCAGGCTTTGATGTCCATGAGATTCCGGATCGTCCGCGGAGCGATTGACGGCGTTATCGGCCACGGTGTAGGTGCCGGACGCCAGGTGCAAAGTGGCGTTGACGGGACGGGTCGCAGACCATAGCGCCAGCGCCGCGTCCAAGGTCATGGCGTTAGATGCGTTGGATCCATCGGCGCTACCGGCGGCGGCGGGCGCGACATACAGCGTCACCGAGTGGGTCGCGGCAACCATTCGCTGGTTGTGCCCCTGTGCGCGCGTGATGACACGAACCAGCCCGTTCGGTACGGTGTATCGACCGGCGCTCAAGGTGACGTCGGCACAAGCCGGCGGCGAGGTCTGGTTTGGCAAAGGGGAGACGATAAATGCCAAGATCCCTGCGAGCGGCGGGGCGGCGGAGGCCGTCACGTAGGGGCGATTGCCGGTGGCGGTGCTGGTTGTCGTGTTGACTGGATAGGTGGTCAGATCCCCTTGGGTGATTGAAGCCGCACCACTGCTGATGACTACATCCGGCGCATACGGGCAGTAGACGTACGATACGCCCCAAGGCGTCTTGTTTTGCGCGGCCAGCCACGAGGGTATGGTGGTCCAGCCCTCAGGGGCGGCTTCTCCCATGGGTGCATAGGCGATGCCATCGAGCTGTGCGGTGCGCAGATTGGTCTCAACCACCATCGCAAGCAGATCGAGCTGGCGCTTATTTTGGTGGCTGCCGTCGAAGGTCGCCATTGATTGCTGGGTGTGGAGCAGCGACAAGCCCGCCAGTCCGGCAATACCGATGATCAAGATAGCGATGAAGAAAATACTGAGCATACGGGATCGTCCAGAGCGGCTTTAGGGCGCGGTGACCCAGTAGGTCGCCGCATAATTCTGCGGGAAAGACTCGGGCGGCGTGCCATTGACCGTGGCGCCGCAGGCTGGGGCTAGGAAATACGCCTGTGCAGAGTAGTGTTCCGCTAGGGCGGCTGCGGCCCGGTATTGCGGCTGAGCGAAGGAGCCTGACAGGCAAAACCAATACCCTCCGGAACTATTCGTGCCGTACGACCATGTCAGCCCGCTTGGCGGGGTAGGGTAGAAGCCGTAGGCGGGGGTTAGCGTGTCCTTCCAGCCTGCGGTCGCCGGTGCGCTGCCGTGAGCGTCGCGGTAGGCGTAAAAGGCGGTTGCCAGTTGCGAGAACCCGGTTGACGCCTTCGTGGAGGCTTGGAGTTTGGTACCAAGATCGGCCGGCAGGTGATTGATGCCAGCCAGCACGATGACGCCAAACAGGGCGATCGCCAGCACCGAGATAATCAATGAGAACATCGGTGCTTCAGGCCCTGCGACGCACAAAGCGTCGGTTGAGCGCCTGGTTTACTCGTTGCGCCGGCCGATACCAAGCGATGAGTAGACCCAGCACGCCGCCTCCGACCCACAAGGCGCTATTGGCATGCAACCCACTGGTCATGACGAGGTAGCCGCCCCACGCAAGACAGCCAAAACCTGTGGCCCAGTCCAGATGGGTGAAAAAAGAGGAATGCAGGAGGTTTTTCATGGTGAGTCCTTCTGTCGAACAAAGCGCAAGTCAAGACCGTCTGGTCTTGTTATTGGTATAGAGAAGCCCGCGGAAGGTGGAAAAAAGAAGGGAGGCCGAAGCCTCCCCACTCTCTGCGTCCATGCAGAATCTTCAGTCGAGCACCGATTAGTGCTTGAACACGAAGGTCAGGGTATCATCGTCCGCGGTCTCGCAACCGAACTGGGCGTCGGTCATGGCAGCCAGCACAGCCTCAGCGGCAGCCGCATTAGCAGCTGCGGCCGTGTCGGTGTGATCGCTCTGGGCGTTGACGGCATCGCAAACAGCCTGGCTGGAGGGCGTGCCAACAACGTTGCCGGTGGTGCCGATCGACAGACCGTTGACGGCGCCGGACAGGTAATTACCGGTGACCAGGTTGTGGGAACCGTCCACGGCACCCGCGGCCGGCGTGACGCCTTCCACTTCGGCCAGGGTCATGGCAGCGGACACCTGCATGGCGTTGTTGATCAGAGTGGAGGCCGCAGCCTTCTCGGAACCCTTGTTGAACGCGCTGCCGCCGTAGTAGATCGAGGCGAGAGCCAGAGCGGCGACCAGGGCGATTGCGATAATCGTAATAATCAGTGAGAACATTGTGGTGTTTCCTCCTAAAAGGGGATTGAATGATTTTGGATTGCTCGGAGTATAGGGACCGAGCGGTACGTTTTTGGAAAATTATTTTGCTGCCTATCGGACAAACCTTTTTAGGAGCGATTTCTTTCCATCAACGAAGACGTATAGGTACCTGCGCGGCGAATTTGGACCTGTTCGTGAAAATATTTTTTTTTTGCGTGATCATTGCAGATGCCGCGGCGCTCTCGGATCTCAATGCGGAATTGTGAAAGTCGGTCGGAGCGATTGCTTGCGGGTACCGGCACTATGAGGCAAGTGCGCCATAAAAACCCCGCTCGGAGAGGGCCAAGGGCTGTCTTTGGATGAAGGACGAGCCGGCTCAACCTTTCGGCTTGATGGTCATCTTCATACCGATCACGTCGCAGCCGGTGCCGAGACAAAACGTATCCAGCTCATACCCCGGGCACGACAGCAAGATCAAAGAAGCGCGCGCCAGCGCTCCGTACGGGTCCTGTAGCCCCGGCTCCGCGATGGTCAGGCTGAGGGTGCCGCTGTACCCGATAGATAAAGCTTTCAGTGAACCTTCGCAGGCGCCGCGTGTCTGCGCCAAGATTGCCGCCTTGTCGAGTCCGTGCGGATGCACAGGACTGAGTACCAGCCAAGCACCACCGCCAACACCGGCAAATCCCACCAGCAGCAGCAGGATGCCGATAAACCGATTCGCCCAAGCCATTCTATTCATTGTGAACTCCTTGGCGCCCCAGCAGGACGGCGCGGCGCCGGGCGGCGCGCAGGCGTTGCAGACTTACCGGACTCTCCGGCTGGAAGCGCCTCGCCTTCAGCCGGAGGCGGCACTTCATCAGACCCCTCGTAGTCAAGGCGCCACATCCCTTTTTCGTAGCGCAGCGCTTTCACAACACGAGGGTCCGCGGAGTTGACCAACTTCGGCCACTGCGCCACAGGCGTGTCCTTCAGCGCCATCACCTGTTCGGACGCCCGGCTAGGATAGTCACCCTTGGCGATGGCCAGAAGGTTGCCAATATCGCCTGCATCGGCACGACTAACCCCTAAGTCGTACACATAACGCGCACCCCAATGCACGGCGGTACCTAGCAAGAAGATCAGCAGGCCGATCACGAAAAAGGCGCCCCCTGAAAACAGCCAGCCGCGCGCATCACCCAGCGCCGGGCGCAAACGCGGACCAGGCTTGACCCCCGCGGTGGGTTCGCTGACGAAATCCTCCGGCATAAGCAGGGACGAGATCTGACCATCGGCATCCTTCTCCACGACCACCATGCGCCCGGATATCGGAATCAAGACCTTTGGCTCTGACTCCAGCAGCTTGAGAATGCTGGGCAGCAAGGCACGTCCGGCACCCCCTTCGTGGATCTCGTAGAGCGACCCATTCTGGTGGCGTTGAACATACCAGCCTGCGACGTCGATCGCCTGCATGTGACGTTCGATATACCCCTGCGCAAACGCTTGCGCATCCTTAGGCTCGATGCTGGGGAGGTATCCGATAATCAAGCGGATTGGCAGGCTCACGGTTGGACTCCGGATTGTGCTTCATCGAAGACGCCATAGACGTTGACGGTTGGGCGCAGCACGATGAAGAGAATATTGCGTGTGGTCTTGGCCGCCTTACTGCCCATCTTGTAATTTTCCAGCCCGGCAATCGTGGTGCGGTTGTCGGACACGGAGTCGTACACGAGGCCGCCGATGACTGCGACTGCGCCGGCCGGCAGGCGGACCACGTTATTGAACGACTGGTTCTGGGTGTTCGGGCTTTGAATTCCCTCGTCAAAGGTGACAAACCCCAGCAGGTTGATCATAGACAGGTCGACTGCGACCGTTACCAGCTGGCTTTCGGCATCGTAAAGCGGCTTCAGGGTCAGATCGAGACCAACCTCGGCGTTGGTGATCACGTCCGTATTGGCGATGGTGTCCGTGCGATCCGTAACGGTCGTGGTGCTGCGTTTTTCCGACACATACGGGATCATCTGGCCGGACTTGAGCACTACTTCGGTGCCCGCCAAGGTCTTCAGAGAGACGTTTTGCTTGGTGTTCGTGCTCCCGTAGGAGGACAGGAACTGAACGAAGGCGTCCAGCGCAAAGCGTCGCTTGGAAATAATAAGCCCCGCATCTGAACCACTGACAACGCCGGCCGTGCCGTACACGGTAGCCGCGGGCGTAGAGGTGCCCGCATCCAGACCATCTGTAACCGTATCGAGGACCGGCAGGGGGTTGCTTCCGCTGAGCAACGTCAAGTCCCCGAAGGTCGCCTGTAAGCGACTCCAGTCGAAGCCTGTATCGCGCTGCTGGTCAAAGCCCACCGTAACGATAGCCACCTGCATGGTTACCAGCGCTGCGTTCTTTGCCAGGCGAGACAGATAGGGGTTGATGATGGCCTGTGCGCGCTCTGTCGCCGTGTAGGTCACCAATCCAGCGCCCAGCGAGGACTTGACCTCGCTTGCCCCCATGGCGATGAGATCCTCGGTGAGCTTCTCCATCAGCACCTCGTCTTGCGGCAAGGTAATCAGGTAACGAGAAGACTCACTGAACACCACCACGCCGCGGCGCCACTCGTAGCTCACGCCATTGGCAGCAGCCAGCCCGTCCAGCAGGCTGCCCACCGTACCTTGGTAGCGCGGGATATAAATTTTCTGTGCGGAGCTTTCTTCATTGGTAATGAGCACCGGCACGCCGATATGCCCCAGCATCATCGCCAGATCGTTGAGCGTTGCCCCTGGGTTGAGGGCAAGATCCACGGGCATGCTTCGGATCCTATCAGGGACGCGCTCGGGGCTGCTTAGCGTGATGCCGGTCTTGGTATTGCTGTTGGTGATCGCCGGCGTATCATCCCAGTCGCGCGCAGACTCTTCTGCCGTCCCTTTTTCAGTGGGCAGCGTAGTCGTCAGCGGGACGGTGACACATCCCAGCAGCAAGAGTCCGGGCAGCAGAAGCCCGAGCCGCTTAAGGAGCAGGGGCAGGTGACGGAGATTGTGCACGAGGGTCAGTCTGGAAAACATACCGGTTCTCTTCGGAGTTGAAATATACAAGGGAGCCATTGATCGAGCCGATGCTGCGAGATCCCGGTGGTACGGGATTGGTTCGAGGAGTCGGCGGGGTCGGCAATGTTCTCCCTGACGGCGCAGCCTCTGGCTTTGGCAAGAACGGATTGCCTGCGGCGCTGGCCGGTGCGGTGGCGATAGTCAGGCTGACGGCCGCGCAGATTGCGGCCAGGTAGGCGGTGCTAGACATCGTATATTCTCGGTTAATGAACAAACAGTATAGCGTCAGTATAGGACATGGCGCAATACCCGGCTTATTTAAGCAGCCCGGGCGGCAGCAATCCCGCCTTTTTTGGCTTCGACCCTTGTGCCGGGCCAGCTGTCGGTGAGGCAGGCTTGGCGGCTGGCGTAGCCGGTGCGGGCGCCGCAGAGGTGGTCGGAACGCGACGCTGCTTGCGTTTGGCCGGTAGACCCGCGGACTCCGTCTCGAGCGGGGGCGGGGGCGGGTCGAGCGCCTCCGAACTGGATGCAACAACCGGCGAGGGTTCCGCAGACTTTTCCATGCGCGGCTCTACGTATGCAGGCGTTGCTGGCGGCGTCGGTTGCTCCGGCTTGTGTTTACCCTTCCCTGCGAGGCTGTCAGGCTCTGCGGTCGCCTTTACTGGGGCAGGCGTGATCGTTGACTCGGGTTTTTCCAGTGAGTGTTCTTTGCCGGGATCGCCGTCCCCCAGAAGTCCCTTCAGCGATAAATTGGCGCTACTGATGCTACCGGAAGGCGGGAACTGCTGACTGGTGACATTGATCTCATAAATGGTGTTGTGCTTGGGCAGCAAAGACAGTTTATCCTCGGGGAGGTCTAGGATGATGACGCCTTTGAATGTGCAGTTCCCCGCTTTGATGCGCCATAGCGCCTCGTCTACCGGCGTGCGCGCCTTCCCGATCTTCTTGACCAGCCAGCCCGCCTCATCAAAGGCCATGAGCAGGTTCGCGGTATACTTGGCCACCTTGGCCTGCTCACGGTGCCTGCCGCCTAGCGCCGCGGCGGTGTGCTTATCCAGTTTTGCGATGGCGCTGTCGCGCACCAGGTTTTCGAGCAAATACACGCGATTATCCACACGCCAGCCGGCGGCGGCCGTTTTACGGGGCAGCCCAGGCTCCTGAAAAGGGAGTTCGGGGAGAACGCTCAGAAACGCCCGGAACGCGATTTCGGGGAGCGGTAATTTCTCAAGGACATCTTGCTTTTCTTCCGCCGTTGCCCCTCCATCAGCCAGTTTCATCTGATTGATAAGGCGCTTGAGCCGATCCATGTCGACCCCATCGTGGGGTGCGTCCCATAGGGAGTGCGAGTACCGGATCGCTTGAGCGATGAGTTTGCGGTCATCCTGGGTCAGAGACCAATAGCTAGGCAGCAACGCAAGCAGGCGCCCAGACTCCTTGTCGTGCGGCCTTACGGCAAGCCATTCCTCGCCACGGCGGATAAAAGCGGTGGTCTTGCCCATGTCGTGCCCTGCCAGGACAGCCGGCAGCAGCGGGTCCGCATCTTCAACATCAAAGCCGCGCCGCATGACGTTCAAGGTGTGTTCTAGCAGGGTAATCTCCCCGTGACCATCGCCGACATACGCCTTGGGGTGCGCCGCCAACAACTCAAGAATTTCCTGAGTCAACTGACGCACCTCGGCCGGCATTCGGGCCAAGCCTTGTGCGACCACGCCAGAGCACTTGAGCTTGATAGGGGCGCGCGGGAGGGCGACCGGCATCGGAAAGGCGCCCAAGGTCACCCCCATACCGCGCCAGAGACCTTTCCCTTTTTCGCGGGACCGGCGCTTGTGCGAGGCACCGAAAACCACCAGCCAACTCAATAGATACCCGGCCGTAAAGAGAACCGCCGCCGCAGTTCCGACCGGGATGCTCCAGTAGCGAAGGACTTGCATCTGGACGCCAAGGGCCGTCAGTGCGGAGACGCGCTCTGGAACCTCCAGAATGATATGGGGTTCCAGAAAGTCTGCCAGGCGACGCAAAATCTCGGCGTTGATTGAAGGGTCTGCCACGCTGAAGGTGACAAATCCCACGATCCACCAGAAAATGGTGAAGTTGATGACGCTTTTGAGCAGGGTGGCGCGCATTCAGGGTCGCCCGACATCGAGGAAATCAAGACAAATCCCCCAGCTTGGCGCTGGGGTTCCTCTTCGTATAGCGACCCCGAGGACTACCCGCGACCGATCAGGCTGAGCCCCAATCCGACCTGGCGTACAAGGTGTGTGAAGGCGTCGTAGTCCGCCTGCGTCAAGGGGCGCCGAGTGACGCTGCGGTCAGCGTAGAACAAGCCGATGGAGGCGCCATTGACCACAATGGGGGCTGCGAAGAAGGGGTCGTCTCCATCGAGAACTCCGTCCAGCGCGCTGGGCAGGGGTGCCAGGTCTGAATCGAGGGATCGGCGCTGCACCCACAAAGGCCCGTTGTGATTGAGGACATAGGTAAAGGGGTTGGCGCGTGATTGCTTGCGGGCTTGGGCGTCGAACTTCCGGGACAGATCATCGGCATCAGCACCATACGCCACCCGGGTGCGCAAGTGCTTGCGATCTGCGCCCAGTATTGCAAACAACGCACGATCCATGCCGACGCCGCGGTAGATACCTTCCAGCGCCATAGCCATCAGATGGTTTAGGTCGATCTTGTCCGTCAGCATCTGAGAAATTTCTTGTAACACAGACAGTTGCACAGCATCACTGGACTCCATGCACCCCGGCGGCAGCCCCTTGGTGATTGCCGGGGCAACGCCTGAAGGCGTCGGGACTTTGATGTGCTGAACGGCCTCCGAGATTCCGAAGCTCGTAGCCATATCGACGGCATTCTGGGCGTTATTGTGCACCAGCGCCTCGATCTCATCGTGATCCAGTCCAGCCGTTTTCGCCAGGCGCACCGTGCATTCGCTGACCGCCTCCGAATCCCAGCCAGACTCCGAAGCCAGCGCCAGTTGGCATGCCGCCTGCACCAGTCGGGCGCGGCTGGACTTGTCAGCGCGCAACATGCCGTGGAAAAACTCCCCCAGATTCCATTCGTCGGAGAGCTTGTAGGTCAAAGTCGACAGCCGGAACCCTAGCACCTCGGTTTCGGCGCGGGCAGGGTTGCCGTGTTTGGCGAGGCGTTCCGTGAGTTTGTCCCCGACTTCGCCGGCAAAGCACCAAAACGCAAGCTCGCCGATACGACTGAGGAGAGCGGCTACGAACAACTCTTCGGGGTTGGTATCGCCACAGCGGGCGGCGACCTCGCGCGCCAAGGTGGCGGCATGCAGTGCCCGCGCCAACTCATGCATAACCTGGTCGCGCTTGGAGTACCGGCTCATGGACTCGATGACCGCAGAGGACAGGCAAAGGCCGCGCACCGACTCCACCCCGAGCATCACCACCGCCCGAGAGACGGTGCTGATTCGCCGACCCAGCCAGTAATAGGAGGAGTTTACCCGCTTGAGGACCATGGCGGTCAGGGCCGGGTCCTCTACCACAATCTGAGCGAGCCGCTGCATGGTCGCCCCCTCATTAGAGGTGATCGTCGACAGCCGACTGACCGTATGGCTCAAAACGGGCATTTTCTGATGGGTGATCCAGTCGACCCACTCGGGCAAAGACTTGGGGAGTGTCTCGGTCTGGGCTTCCGGCGACATGCGAGCAACGGCTTCGGGCATTGGTAGTTCCTGTGCAGCAGATTGTTCCATGTGAAACAGTATACACTAATAGAATAGCAAACGATACATGTTAATTACATTACGCAATTGTCTTTACATAACGCAAGCCGAATGCTACACTAAGAATACGGCGTCAGGAAATCCCCGAGAGATTTCTCGGTTGTACTGGCGACACTTATAAACAAATCAAGGAGATGGCTCATGAGTCTGAAAGCAGATTTTATACTTCTAACCCCGGCGGCGATCGTTTTTTATCTTATATGGACGGGAGGGGCTGGGTTTGCTACCGCCTTTTTATGGGCGTGCGGGGTCTATGCTTTCATGCTGTTGATTTATGTGATTGCCTTCGCAAGCTGGATACCGAGGACTGGGGGCTACTCTGGGTGTGGTGATGATGAGGGTGGGTCTTCGTTCGGCGACATAGATACAGAAGGTGGCGGACTTACCTATGACTTGGTGTATTACGAAGAGGTGATTAGCAACAAAGATTGAGGTTCTCGAGTAATTTTAAGCGAGCAAAGTATAGGCAAAAGCCAAAGAGACCCCCTTCATGAACTCAAAGATCGATCTAATGCTCGCACCTCCTGCGACGATAACCTTTTACCGCTTCTGGGGCGGAGGGTTTAATGCGGCCGCTGTATTGGCGGCCATAGCCTATGCGCTAACATTGGGAGTGCGCCTGCTTTTCTTCGACACCCGGCAACTGAGAACAGAGTCCGCCGATGGTATTCATTCTGACAACGAATCTCTGCCTGTCATCAATTACAACCCAATGGAGGCTCTTCGATACCCAACGGCTGATGACTGGATTAACCAAGACCACTAAGAACTGTCAAGCTTGATCGTGCAGCCGATGTGAGCAACTAAATTGCGTTTTACCCTCCCCTTGCTCGGCCCTGTGCGCATCGACTCTCACGCACTTTGCCGTTCAATGTGGCGGGTGATGGTCTTGTCCTGGAGGTGTAGGAGGGGGTCTGCCGGACAAGCCGGCTACCCCTCCCAACCCTTTCTTTTGCGCGCTTGTGCCTCATCATCCCCGCTACCTTGGGGGGGGGGGGGGGGGGGGGGGGCGTCTCTCTTT